>Ga0209199_1002385_pt1 | contig 20301 bp, 29 predicted proteins | sample COGITO_mtgs_1105_7_FD_184805 | JGI IMG/M metagenome (GOLD analysis project Ga0209199, IMG submission 184805) | Pelagic marine microbial communities from North Sea - COGITO_mtgs_110523 (SPAdes) (version 2) | ecosystem: Environmental > Aquatic > Marine > Epipelagic ...
CCATAACAAATAATGCTTACGCTAACAAAGGTAGTAAAAGTATAACACAAGATAATTACTCCGACATTTTCAAAAACCACAGTCTGTAAAACCGCTAAAACTCCAAATCAGATGGCTGCGATACAGTCTTTTCCGCCTTTGACGATCTGATCGATTTCAACATTGACCTTTGTCCCTATGGGCAAAAATAAGTCAACACGAGAACCGAATTTGATAAAGCCAGCATCTGTTCCCTGAACCACTTTGTCACCCACCTTGGCGTAGTTTACGATCCTACGAGCGACTGCTCCAGCAATTTGGCGATATAAGATTTTGCCGACCGTATTATTTTCTAACACCACCGTAGTCCTTTCATTCAACTCAGACGATTTGGGATGCCATGCCACTAAGTATTTCCCAGGGTGGTATTTGCTAAAAACAACCGATCCACTGATGGCATAGCGGGTGACATGTACGTTGAGGGGTGACATAAAAATGGACACCTGTAATCGCTTGTCTTTAAAAAACTCTTTCTCAAAAACTTCTTCGATGACCACCACTTTTCCATCCACAGGCGAAATGATGTGGTTTTCGTTGAGAACGGTTCTCCTTTTCGGATTTCTAAAAAACTGAAGTACCAATATCAGTAAGACCACACTTACAACTTGAACGGCTTTTTGGATCCATAAATTTTCAATGCGATACTCAGCCAATAATGCAAGAACTGCACATAGTAAAAATGTGTTGATGATGATTTTAAAACCTTCTTTATGAAACATATTCTTTGTAATTGAGTAATAAATAAAACCAAGGGGCTACAAAAATAGCACTGTCCATGCGATCAAAAAAACCTCCGTGTCCTGGAATCAATGAACCGCTGTCCTTAACTTTTGCATATCGTTTGAAAAGGGATTGAATCAGATCGCCCAAGGTCGCCAAAACACTGGTGATCAAAGCAATGATGAGGTAGTATAGTATGGATTGATTGGCATAAAAATGATGAAAAATTAAGGCTGTGATCAAAGTGAAAATGAGTCCTCCAACAAAACCTTCCCAAGTTTTTTTGGGGGACACACGTAAGAAAAGAGGATTTTTCCCCAGCTTTTTTCCAATGAAATAGGCACATGAGTTGTTGATCCAAATCAGCACAAAAAATAATAAAATGTTTTGGGGTTGATATTGGTTGACATTTCCAGCCAGAGCAATGATAAAAAAACATCCCAAACCAATATAGAATAAGCTGAGTAGGGTTCTGGAAAGATAACCCAATGATATACTTTTGTTACTATAAAGCCAATAGATCAAAAAAACATGAGCCATAAAAACACTCAGTAATGGGTAGAATAATTCGGGTGTATTGATTTTTGATTGGTAGAAATTGTATGCAAGAAGGATGGCCAACGCAATGGGCATATAACTTTTGTGATTGACCAGTCGCTGAAATTCAACCATTGCCAAGCCTGAAAAGATCAGAATCACCAAAGTAAAGATCAACCGATCATAGTAAACAGACCCCAGTATCAAACCGACATAAAACAGTCCTGAAATTCCTCTGACAAATAGTTCTCTCATTAACTCAATGCTCTTGAAGAACTAAATATAGGTTTTTCGCACTATTCCCATACGATAAAAAATCTTTTTCGTCTTTTGAGTTTTTCACATTCAGTGTGGTGATGTTATTGGGCAGATGATCGGCATACTTGTTTTTGAGCTGGCTCATTCCTTCGCTCACATCGTTTACAAAGTTGTCCAGACCCGAAAAAACAATAAAAAAATCGGGTAGGGTATCGAGTTTAAAATCTTTGAGTTGGTGATGACAAATCAGCACTGTTCCTTTGTTGGCGATCAAATACTCACAGCTGATGAGCAGGGCTTTGAACTTTTGGGGATCAATAGAATCGGCTGAGGGTTCCAGTCCGAACCTCTGGATCAGTTGGGGATCAAAACACAATACGTCTTGACTGGACCAATGATTTTCTTCTAGAATGAGTTTAAAAAAATCATCGGTGGATTTTACATCCTCACTGTAGATAAATTTTCCTCCTTTTTGGGTAAACTTTTCGGCAAAAATGATTTCGACATCATTTTTCTTTTCAGGAAGGTAGGGGCTGTTGGCCCCTGTGTCTGGATTGTTTTTTTTTCTACCGAACAGTTGATTCCAGAACCCCACAATAGATTAGTTGACTGCTACCTTCACTCCATCTTTACCGTCTTCTTTCTTGTCGGGTTTCACATCATAGGGTCGCTCTCCCAGGATATTGAAAAGATCATCTTTGAAAATCACTTCTTTTTCCAACAACCTTTCGGCAAGTTGCATGAGCTTGTTTTTGTTCTTTTTCAAAAGATCACAAGCCCTTTTGTATTGTCGCTCGATGATGTCAGAGATTTCCTTGTCAATCACCTGTGCTGTTTTTTCGGAATAAGGCTTTGTAAAACTGTTTTCCATCTGACCGGTGGAGTCGTAATAGGTAATATTACCTAAAGTGTCGTTCAGACCATAGATAGAAACCATGGCTCGAGCTTGACGGGTAACTTTTTCCAGATCACTGAGTGCACCAGTAGAAATTTTATTAAACATAATTTTTTCAGCGGCTCTTCCTCCCAGTGCTGCACACATTTCATCCAACATTTGCTCCGTTCTGACGATCATTCGCTCTTCGGGTAAGTACCATGCCGCACCAAGGGATTGACCTCGGGGTACGATTGTTACTTTTACCAAAGGGGCAGCGTGTTCGAGCAACCAACTGACCGTGGCATGTCCTGCTTCGTGAAATGCGATGGTTTTCTTTTCCTCTGGTGTGACAATTTTATTTTTCTTTTCCAGTCCTCCTACAATACGATCTACAGCATCGAGAAAATCTTGCTTACCTACCGACTTTCTGTTTTTTCTCGCAGCAATCAGTGCAGCTTCGTTACAAACATTGGCAATGTCGGCACCTGAGAAACCAGGTGTCTGTTTGGACAAAAATTCTACATCCAAACTTTTTACACTTTTTAACGGCTTGAGGTGAACTTTGAAAATCTCCCTTCTTTCATTTAAGTCGGGCAGATCAACATATATCTGTCGGTCAAATCGACCAGCACGCATTAGTGCTTTATCCAAAACATCCGATCGGTTGGTCGCCGCCAATACGATGACATTGGTATCGGTACCAAAACCATCCATTTCTGTAAGCAATTGGTTCAATGTATTTTCTCGCTCATCGTTAGAGCCAGTAAAATTGTTTTTTCCTCTGGCACGTCCTATGGCATCAATTTCGTCTATAAAAATGATAGCAGGAGATTTGTCTTTGGCTTGTTTGAATAAATCTCTAACCCTTGAGGCACCTACTCCTACAAACATTTCGACAAAATCCGATCCGGATAGGGAGAAAAAAGGCACTTTGGCCTCACCAGCCACCGCCTTGGCCAATAGTGTTTTACCCGTTCCCGGAGAGCCAACCAAAAGGGCTCCTTTGGGGATCTTACCGCCCAATACGGTATATTTTTTAGGGTTTTTGAGAAAATCGACAATCTCCTGAATTTCTTCTTTGGCACCCTCCAATCCGGCTACATCCTTAAAAGTAGTTTTGACCTCGGTATTTTGATCGAATAGTTTTGCTTTGGATTTTCCAATATTAAAAATCTGACCTCCAGGCCCTCCAGCTCCTCCGCCAGACATTCTTCGCATGAGGAAAATCCATACTCCGATGATGATGATGATGGGAAGAAAACCAAGGATGACATCCATCCAACGATTTTCAACGGTCATAAACTCATAACGGAACTGTATGCCTTTGTCCTCAGCCTGCTCCAGTTTTCGTTGGAAAAGTTCCAAGTTCCCCACTTCAAATTCATAGTGTGGGCCACCAGTGTTTTCCTGACCTAAGATGTTCTTGGATTTTATGCTCTTGTGAACGCTTTTCTCCAAACCATAACTGTTGAGGGTAACTTTAGCCAACTTTTGATTAACCACAATCACTTGTTCAACATCGCCTTCGTTGAGATATCGCTCAAAATCCGAAATATTCGTTTTGCTGATCGATTGCCAGCTGCCATCTCCCCCAAACATACTCATACCCAGCAGTATGGTAATGATAACGGCATAAACCCAATAGGGGCTGAACTTTAACTTATTATTGTTATTGTTTTTGTTGTTTCCTTCTTTCATAGTCAATTAATAATTCGATGCGATTTTTGTGGTTTTTGCATCTCCCCAAAGTTCTTCAATATTGTAGTATTCTCTGATTTGTTTCTGAAATACATGAACGATTACATTGACATAATCTATCAAAACCCATTCAGCGTTGTCATTTCCTTCGGTGTGAAAAGGCTTCTCTTTCAAATCTTTACTTACCGTTTTTTGAATCGAGCTAACAATGGCGTTGACGTGGGTATTCGAACTTCCAGTACACACCACAAAATAGCTACAAACAGTGTTCTCAATATCCCTGAGATCCAAAAGACTTACGTCTAGTCCTTTTACATTATCAATGCCCGAAATGATGTTTGATATAAGGGCATCCTCAGTGGACTTCGGTTTTGACATTAAAAAATTTTAGTTTTACACAAATTTATTACATTTTATATTCATAGCGTTCTAAACCATGAGCTATTTCAATACAATCAAACTTGATGCCACAGCCTCCTCAAACGACTGGCTAAAGAATAAGTATATGGAGGGGGATTGCTCCGACGGAGATGTGGTGTGGGTGAGAAACCAAACCCAAGGGAGGGGGCAAAGGGATAAGCTTTGGCAAACCGAACCCATGAAAAACCTAACCTTCAGCCTGTTTAAGCTTTTTCCCAAGCTGACCCTGGAAAACGCTTTTACCATCAATTGTGCGGTAACTTTGGCGGTCACAAAGGCACTGTCTGAGATTGCGAACATTGAATTTATGTTAAAATGGCCCAACGACATTTTGTCAGGTAATAATAAAATTGGAGGAGTTTTGATTGAAAACATGGTCAAAGGAAACCGGATTAATGGCTCCATCATCGGCATTGGGATCAACATCAATCAAGAGCGTTTTGAAGGACTTCCCCATGCGAGTTCTCTGTTTCTAAAAACAGGAGTTAAACTAGAAATTGACCAGGTTCTCAACCGGATTTTATCCGCTTTGGAGGGCTATTTCAATAGGCTGTCTGCCGACAGTTTGCCAGCATTAAAATTGGAATACGAAGCCATGCTTTTTCGAAAAGGAAAAATATCTACGTTTGAAGACCAAAAAGAAAAATTCCAAGGAGTCATCAAAGGCATTACTGACAAAGGCTTGTTAATCATTCAAAAAACTTCGGGAGAAGTCCTCAACTATCCCCATGGGGCCATTAAAATAATATTCTAAGCGGGTTGCCATTCGGAAGGAGAGCGCCTCCAGGATTTAAGCACTGAAATTTCCTGAGCTTCGATATAATTGGATTTTTCGGCTTCAGTAATCAAATGATCATAATCACTCAAAGTGTGGAGTTGGATGTTTTCGGCTTTGAAATTCTCCACAGCCAAATCAAACCCATAATCGAATAGCCCCAACATACCCAAGACCTCAATCCCTTCTTTTTTGAGTGCTCTTACCGCATTGAGACTGCTTTTTCCCGTAGAGATCAAATCCTCGATGACCAATACCTTTTGGTTACGATCCAGCTGACCTTCAATTTGATTTTGTCTTCCGTGAGATTTAGGCTCTGGCCTGACATAGACAAATGGAGCATTGAGAACATCAGCGACCAACATCCCTATTCCAATCGCTCCAGTAGCCACTCCTGCCACCACATATCCCTCACCGTAAATTTCTTGGGCTTGTTCGGCTATTTTTTGAGCCAAAAAACTTCTTGTTTTAGGATGAGAAAGTGCAATCCTATTGTCACAGTAAATGGGTGACTTCCAACCACTGGCCCAAGTAAAAGGATTTTTTGGATTCAATTTTATTGCATTAATTTGCAGTAGGGATTTAGCGGTCTTATGTGCCGTCTCTTGATTATAAATCATAAGCAAATGTATAAAGTTTTTTTCAATAGAAAGGTTGTTTTACTGACCACAAAAATAGTTGATCACGACGATGAAACGCCTTTATTCTATATTAAATATAGTGACCAAAAACAGATTATTTCTGCTTTGAAATCCAAAAAAACGAAGGCCATTTATTTATATCATGCTAAGGAGGACAAGTTGTGGAAAAAGCTGTTAAAAATATTCTCTTTGGTCGAGGCTGCAGGAGGTCTTGTTGAACATCAAAGCGGTAAGGTTTTATTCATCTACAGGAATGAAAAATGGGACCTGCCCAAGGGTAGGGTGGAAAAAAAAGAGATTTTAATTGACGGAGCAGTAAGAGAGGTGATGGAGGAAACGGGAGTAAAGGATTTGATCGTCAAAAAGAACCTCAACCATACCTTTCATCTTTTTTCGAGGAATGGTAAATATAAATTGAAGAAAACCTACTGGTATTTGATGACCACTTCCTACAATGGTGTTTTGGAACCTCAATTGGATGAGGGTATTGTAAAGGCTGAATGGAAAACCAAGGAAGAAATTCCCGATTTAATGAAAAATGCCTACCATAATATCAAAATACTTTTGGAAGAAGTTGAGTTGATCTAAATTAAATCTTCACCGTGGCAGGTACCAGTTGGGTGTAATCCCCTTGGTTGGAAATGATCTCTCTGACAATACTGCTGCTGATAAAAGAGGTTTTGGCTGCGGTGAGAAGAAAAACCGTTTCGATACCAGACAACTTTCTATTGGTGTGGGCAATAGCCTTTTCAAATTCAAAATCTGCGGGGTTTCTCAATCCTCTAATGATAAAATCGGCTTGAACTTTTTTGCAAAATTCAATGGTCAATCCCTCGTACTGGGTCACGGAAATGCTTTTGAACTCGGCAAAAGTATCTTTAATAAAAGTCATTCTCTTGTCCAGAGGAAACATGTATTTTTTATCGGAGTTGGTACCCACCCCAATGATGATCTCATCAAAAAGGGGAATACTCCGCTGGATGATGTCCAGATGTCCCAAGGTAATGGGATCAAAGGAACCGGGAAAAACAGCACGTTTCATCCCACTAAATTAGTGGTTTTTTCATTGCCTCTGTCAGCAATGATTCGAAAAAGTCTGACAATTCAATTCCTGCAGCACTAACTTGTTGTGGGATAAGACTGGCGGCGGTCAAACCAGGGATCGTATTGACCTCCAACAAATGGGGTGTTCCCCCTTCAATAATAAATTCACTCCTACATACCCCGCTGAGTCCCAATTGTCGATATAGTTTTTTTACATTATTATGCACTTCTTCAACGGTGTTTGCATCCAGTCGCGCCGGGGTGATCTCCTGAGATTTTCCGTTGTATTTTGCATCATAGTCAAAAAAATCGTTTTCAGAGATGATCTCGGTAATGGGCAATATCATGACTTCACCATCGATTCCATAAGCTCCTACAGAGATTTCTGTTCCGACCAAAGCTGCTTCTATGATCAACTGATTGTCTTCTTTCAAAGCGGTAGCGATGGCTTCATTCAGGTCTTGTTTTTCATATACTTTTACGATTCCATAACTGCTTCCAGATCGATTGGGTTTGACAAAACAGGGCAGACCTACCTTCTTCGCTATGGCGTTAATGTCCAAAGGATCTCCTAGATCAAAAATGAATGACTTTGCCACTGGAATCTCCCACTCTTTGACCTTTTCCAGGCAATCTCGTTTGTTAAAAGTCAGGGCTGCTGTCTTTTGATCACAGCTGGTATGGGGGATTTGAAGTTGCTCCAAAATTTCGGCCAACTGTCCATCCTCTCCTGGAGTTCCGTGAATGGCATTGAATACTACATCAAAATGAACCGTTTTGCCATCCCTTTTGAATGTGAAATTTTTCGGGTCAAGAGGGTAGTGGTTTTCTTGTGAATCGATTACTGTCCATTGGCTTTTATCAACTACTATTTTAAAGCAGTCCCAATGAGATGGCGACATAACTTGATATACTGTGTTTCCGCTTTCAAGAGAGATTTCTCGTTCGGAGGAATATCCTCCCATGGCGATTCCCACTACCTTCTTACTCATCAAATAGCTTTTAACAAAGGTATTGCATTTAAAATTAATCCTTAAGCGCATTGATTTATTATCTTTGGGAAAGTTATTAGACAATGAACTTTTTAAAATTTCTTATCAGTAAAACATTGCTCGTCCAATTCATTCTTGCTTTTTTGGCGACCTTGTTGTTTGTTTATCTAACGCTTAGCTTTTTAAAACACTTTACCTTACACGATAAACATCAAATAGTGCCGGATCTAAAGGGCATTTCCTTGATCAATTTACCCCAAATCACAGCGGATAAAAACCTCAGGTACGAAATCATTGATTCTTCAAAATTCACTCCCAATTTGCCGCCGCTTAGCGTTATAGAGCATCAGCCAAGTTCTGGACAAATGGTAAAGAAAAACCGAATGATCTATGTCACTTTAAATCCCTCTAGCTATAGGAGAATCAGCGTCCCCGATGTAGTTCAGATCACCCGAAGAAATGCAGAAGTCACTTTGTTATCGGTAGGGTTTTCCATAGGAGAAATCAGTTATAGAGACAATATAGGTAAGAATATGGTTTTGGAAATGCGTTACAGAGGCGAACCGCTCGAAGCGGGAACATTACTGCAGAAAACAGCAGCAATAGATTTGGTTTTAGGAAATGGGAAAAGAAACTAAACCGATTGTCGGGACTGAAATTACCGACGATCAACTGTATGAACATTACGCATTTCATGCCGACCTAGGGCAAGAGCCTTTGCGGGTTGACAAGTACCTTATGAATCGGGTCGAAAACGCCACCCGAAATAAAATTCAGCAAGCCGCAAAATCTGGAGCCATAAAAGTCAATGATACTTCCGTCAAATCCAATTACAAGGTCAAAGGGGGTGATCATGTCAAAGTGGTTTTTTCCTATCCTCCTCATGAAAATTTATTGATTCCAGAGGCCATTGATTTGGACATTGAATTTGAAGACGACGATCTGATTGTGGTCAACAAAAAAGCGGGAATGGTAGTTCACCCTGGACATGGAAATTATACCGGAACCTTGATCAACGGTTTGTTGTATCATTTCGAGCAATTACCAATGAATTCAAGTAATAGGCCAGGTTTGGTACATCGGATTGACAAAGATACCAGTGGACTGTTGGTCGTCGCCAAAACCGAATCGTCCATGGCCAATCTTTCCAAACAATTTCAAGACAAAACTTCCTCGAGAAAGTACGTGGCTTTGGTTTGGGGAGATGTCAAAGAAGATGAAGGAACCATAGAGGGACACATTGGCAGGCACCCCCAAAACCGACTACAAATGACTGTTTTCCCCGATGCCAGTTCAGGAAAAATGGCCATTACCCACTATAGTGTAATCGAAAGGCTGGGCTATGTTACCCTCATAGAATGCCGATTGGAAACGGGCAGAACCCACCAGATTCGTGCCCATATGAAATCCATCGGTCATACTTTATTCAATGATGCCCGTTATGGGGGGGATAACATACTCAAGGGAACGACCTTTACCAAGTACAGACAATTTGTTCAAAATTGTTTTACCCTTTTGCCAAGGCAAGCGCTTCACGCCAAAAACTTGGGGTTTGAGCACCCCTCTCAAAAAAAATGGATGGATTTTGAGGCCCCCTTACCCCAAGACATGAAAACAACCATTGATAAATGGAGGAATTACGCCCAGCATAAGCAATTCTGATCCTTTTATCAGTCCAGACAATTCTTTTGAATTGGTTTTCAAGCGAATTCCTTATAAATTTGAAAAAAAGTCGAATATGAAAATGGTCATTTCCCCGGCAAAATCACTCAATTTTGAGTCCAATTTGCCTACCGAACATCATTCAAATCCTTGTTTTCTGGCAGAGGCCAACCGCATCAACGAATTGCTAAAACAGAAAAATCCCAGTGAACTTTCACAAATGATGAAAATTTCTGAAAAACTCGGAAACCTGAACTGGGAAAGAAATCAAAATTTCAAAACACCTTTCAATAAAGAGAATGCCCGGCCAGCAGTTTATACTTTTGATGGTGATGTTTATTCTGGATTGGATGTTTACACCCTTCCCACGGAAAAAATAAAAACCCTTCAAAACAGTCTCCGCATCCTTTCGGGGCTCTATGGGGTTCTAAAGCCATTGGATCTGATCCAACCGTATCGTCTGGAGATGGGGACTAAATTCCCAATTGGTAAAAACAAAAATCTGTACGATTTTTGGAAGCAAAAAATAACTACTTTCATTAATGACGAAGTAGAGGAAAACGAATTATTTGTGAATTTGGCCAGTAACGAATACTTTTCTGCTATAGATGCCAAAGTACTTAATACAGCAGTCATAACCCCTCAGTTTAAGGATTACAAAAATGGCACCTTAAAAATGATTTCTTTCTATGCCAAAAAGGCCAGAGGAATGATGGTGCGTTATCTGCTGGATCAAGAAAACCCTACAGCCGATTCACTACTGCGTTTTGATTATGGTGGGTATGCCTACAGCGAGGAACATACCGAATCTCCTTTAGCACCTGTATTTATTAGATAAGTCATAGCAAAGAAGGATTGATGCCCATGACATGACTCTTGATGTAGGATGCCAAAAACTCTTGATCCAACCCGCTTCTACCGTTCAGATCACTGGAGTAGATCAATTCCTTGTGGTCAAGTTCGAGATACTGCATTAACATCGGTATGGATTTGGGAGCATAGCTATAATGCCAAGGTTCATATTTAAAACCGCTTCGAAGCTCATCTTTGGTATAGGGCAATAAAAAACCATAATCTTGGGCATACATTTCCATCCATTCTCTCAAAGTATTGTAGGGTCCGTTGCCGTGAAATTTTTCAGTAAGCAAGACATCACCTTCCTCTGCTGGTCCTGCATCTATGATGTCAAGATCCGTACCCCAATGATGGCGTGAAGTACCAGGAAGGGTTGAGTATTCAATGATTTTTGCTATTGCTGCTCCATCACTCATGCCTTCGTTTTTAAATCGTAAAAATTTCCTATTCCAAATACTTTTTTGTTTTTCAAAAGAGCGGTAGGAGGAAACCACTTTCAGAGTGATACCCTGCTTTTGGGCTGCTGCCGACATTTCCCGAAAGGCTTTGTCGGCCTCGGGTAGCAAAGCGTAATTTTTTCCCACAAGCTTTGGACTTCCCTTACCAATGAGTAATTGTGGATCAGTTTTCATGCTTATATCAGATTCAAAGTGGCTTAAGCCCACTATGGCCAAGCCCGTATTGATAAACTCTAGTCGATTCATAATCAATAAACTATTGATCTATTAAGGCGTTACTTCAGAAGGGTGAATTTTTGATTTCCACACTCAGAATCAATATAAAATTACATCATTTTCTTGGAGTCTAAAAAAGGTAAAGTCATCGATGCCTAATTTTAACGCTATTTATGATCATTTGAATAAATTAGCTTGTTATCTTTAAAGAATGAAAAAAATCCACTTACTTTTTTTTCTACTGCCCATAATGCTTTTGGGTCAACAGCGAAAACTGATTAAGGGACAGTTGATCTATCGCAACCGCAATGTGGTAGCCGCCAATGTGGTAAACAATACCGCCCAACTCAACACCATTACTGATGGAGAAGGAGGATTCGAGATTGAGGTAGCTTTGGGCGATGAGGTCGTTTTTTCCTCTGTTCAATACCTGATCAGAACTGTGAAAATAACCCCTGAAATTTTAAAAAAAAATAGATTGATCATTACGGTCAATGAAAAAATAAATGCACTTGAAGAGGTAGTGGTCACCCCAGAAAACACCGAAAAGTTTCTCGACCTCAAGGAAGAAGAATTTAAAGGCTTTGACTACAATAGAGACAAATCTACAGAACTGGAGAATACCATCGTTACTCAAGGACAACTGCGAAACGGCCTAAACATTATTAACATAGCAAAATTGATCGCCAAAGCGGTCGGCAACAAAACAGAGGAAGAAAAACAAAAATTAAAACCCAGTGAAATTCTGACTTATGTCTTTAGCGATGATTTTTTTATTAACGACCTCTCCCTGAAAAACGATCAAGTCATTGGTTTTTTGGAACATATTGACAAAAGTTTACCCTCCAAAAAGTTACTCAAAACAGGTCAGCAATTTCAGTTGATTGACTATTTGATTTCTGAAAGCCAAATCTATCGTGATAAATTAAATGCAAAATGACCAAGTTGGTTTTAGGTTTTTTTTACTGTCTTTTCACAGCGGTTTCCTTCCACAATTTTTATGTTTCTACCACTTCGGTTAGGTTTGTGCCTGACGAAAAATCGCTACAAATCACCACACAGGTTTTCCTTGACGATTTTGAGGCAGTTCTTCGACAAAATGGAAATGATAAAACCCGATTGTCACCAGAGGTTGACCAAGGAGAAATAGACAGTTTGGTAGAAGAATACTTCCGAAAAAATATCACATTTATGGCCCATGGTAAAATCATGGATTTTGATTTCTTAGGTAAAGTTTACAAAAGTGATGTTTTGGTGGCCTATATGGAACTTCAATTGGATTCTATTGCGCCTCCATTGAGTATTGAAAACACCATTTTCTTTGATTATCTTCCAGATCAAAAAAACATCATTCACCTCAAACTCGATTCCAAACGAAAAAGTTTTTTGGCGGTTTCCTCCAAATCCGTTTTCGAAATTCCAAAGGACTTTTTGAATTTGAATAATTAAAAGATTAAATCATAAATTGCAATAAAATTCCCAACTTAAAAACCGATCTTATGAAAATCATCAAACTAAAACTTCTTCTCTTTTCTTTTTTGTTTTTGCAGTTTTCTTTGGATGCTCATGCCCAGAGTGACTCCCTGCCCACTGTTGGCCATTCCAATAACAATAAGTTCAAACAACTAAAAGATGAGTTGGCCACCCCCAATAGCTACAGGACAGCCTCTGGAGCACCAGGTAGAGACTATTACCAGCAAAAGGTGGACTACGTTATGGACATAGAATTGGATGACGAGAACAAAAAAATATATGGTGAGGAAGAAATTACCTACACCAACAATTCTCCAGACGACTTGAGCTATTTGTGGGTTCAATTGGATCAAAATATCCGTAAAAAGGATGCACCAGCTTTGGAAAAAAACGGTGAGGGTGCCGAACCCATTCTTCGCGTCGAAACCTTTGTTAATTCATATTTTAAAGAACCTTTTGATGGTGGGTTTAATATAGATTGGGTTAAGGATGAAAATGGAATCCCTCTAAAACACACCATCAATATGACCATGATGCGAGTGGACTTACCCCAGCCTCTGAAAAGTGGAGATCAATTTAAATTTTCAATCAAATGGTGGTATAATGTCAACAATCATATCGAAAATCGTGCCCGATCAGGATATGAGTATTTTCCTAAGGATGGTAACCGCGCATACGTAATCGCACAGTTCTTTCCCAGATTGGCCGTTTACAACGATGTAGAGGGTTGGCAGAATCACCAGTTTTGGGGCAATGGAGAGTTTGCACTCAATTTTGGGGATTATACCGTAAGATTGACCGTTCCAGCCGATCATGTGGTCGAGGCTACCGGTCAGTTGCAAAACCCAAAAGATGTCCTCTCACGTGAGGAACTCAAAAGGTATCGACAAGCACAAACTTCTTTCGACAAACCCGTAATCATTGTCACGGAGGAGGAAGCCATAGAAAGAGAAAAAAGTATTTCTAAAAAGAAAAAAACCTGGGAATTCAAAGCCGAAAATGTTAGGGACTTTGGTTTTGCAAGTTCTCGAAAATTCATTTGGGAGATGATGGCTGTAAAATTGGGAGGAAAGAATGTCATGGCGGTGTCCCTCTATCCAAAAGAAGGAAACCCCCTTTGGGAGGAGTATTCCACCAAAGCCGTTGTTCAAACCCTAAAAACCTATTCCCATCACACCTTTGATTACCCCTATCCTAAGGCCGTATCGGTTCATGCTAAGAACCAAGGAATGGAGTATCCGATGATATGTTGGAATTACGGACGACCCGATGAGGACGGATCCTACTCAGATTCCGTAAAATTCGGAATGATCAGTGTCATCATCCACGAAATTGGACATAATTTTTTTCCAATGATCGTCAATTCTGACGAAAGGCAATGGGGTTGGATGGACGAAGGGCTAGATACTTTTATGCAGTATCTCGCAGAGCAGGAGTTTGGTAAAACCCATCCCACTGCCATAGAGGGCTTGGATAAATATCCTTCCAGAAGGGGAGAACCCATGAAAATTGTAAATTATATGTCAGGGGATCAGAGCTTTATCGCCCCCATCATGTCCAACCCCGAAAATGTTTATCAGTTGGGGCCCAATGCATATGGAAAACCTGCTACGGCCCTCAATATTTTGAGGGAAACAGTTATGGGGAGGGATTTATTCGATCATGCCTTTAAAACGTATTCCCAAAGGTGGATGTTCAAGCACCCAACACCCGCAGATTTTTTCAGAACCATGGAGGACGCTTCTGCAGTTGATTTAGATTGGTTTTGGAGAGGTTGGTTTTACACTACAGACTTTGTAGATATTGGAGTCAAGGAGGTCAAACAGTTTTTTGTTTCCAATGAACCCAGTAAAGAGGTTTTAGAAATGCTTAAAAATTATGGTATGACACAGGCCGATTTACCCCCTGTGGTTTTTACAATGGTAGAGGATAACGAAGATTTCAAGTCGGAGTACAGATCTGGAAGCCCTGTAGATCATTCCCAGGCCCTAAAATCTCATATGGAGGAAAACGTCAGTGAAAAGAATGCTGTGATCAAAATTCCCAAAAACTTTTATGAGATTACATTCGAAAAACCTGGAGGTTTGGTGATGCCGCTGATCGTTGATTATACCTATGCTGATGGTAGTTCAGAACGTGTTAGGTATCCAGTGCAGGTATGGCGAAAAAATGACAATGAAATCAAAAAAGTAGTCGCTACAGATAAAGAAATTATCGGTATTGAGGTAGATGCCGATCAAGAAACGGCCGATATTGACCTGTCAAACAACAGTTGGCCCAAAACCGAGGAAATCTCAGAATTTGATCAATTTAAAGCCAAGATGAAAAACTAAAAGTCTTTTTATTTATAACATCATTTCATTTTGAGTTTTCTTAAGGTCTAGGTTGTTCACCATTTTATATCTTTGTTAAAAAAATAGTTCATGTATCTTTTTATCAGCGGTGCCGAGATCGTATTTATTTTCTTTATCGTGCTGCTTATCTTTGGGGCCGACAAGATTCCTTCTATTGCCAAATCACTCGCCAAAGGGGTAAATCAGGTAAGGAATGCTACTAACGAAATTAAATCGGAAATTCAAAAATCTGTTCACACTAAAAATCCTGCGGGCGGGATGGGCAAAGAATTGAAAAACCAAGTAGATAAGGTCAAGGAAGATTTTGATGAATTGACCGATTCAATCAAAAGAGACCTTTAGATTTTTCGACATATCATCAGACCGTCTCTGATGGGGAGTAACAAAGTTTCTATTGCTTTATCAGCTTTTACTTTATCGTTAAAATCTTTCAGCCCCAAAGTTTCGCTGTCCTTTTCGGGAATATCGTTATGGAGTACTTTTCCACTCCAGAGTACATTGTCCGCAATAATGACTCCTCCCTTATTTAACTTGGGTAGGATCAAATCAAAATAGTGACTGTAGTTGGACTTGTCGGCATCGATAAAGACCAAATCAAAATTTAAATCAAGCTCTGGAATGATTTTTTTCGCGTCGCCTTGGTGACTAAAGATTTGATTTTTGTGATTACTCTTATTAAAATACTTTTTTTGAAAATCAAACAATTCCTCGTTGATTTCAATGGTGTGGATGGCTCCATTTTTTTTCAAACCCTCGGCCAAACAAAGAGTAGCATAGCCGGTATAAGTTCCTACCTCAAGTATTTTTTCAGGGCGAATCAATTGGGAAATCATACTCAAAAAACGGCCTTGTAAATGACCACTAATCATCCTTGGCTGCAATACTTTTTGATGGGTTTCTCTTTGGAGTTCTTTCAGCAGCTCCGATTCCTCTTGGGAGTGGCTTTCTGCATATTGCATGATGTCATCATTGATAAAATCCATCGCAAACTTTATGGTTTTTTAACGATTTTATTGGGTCGAGCATATTCCAGTCTTTTTTGTAATTGAGGGAGGGCATACCCATCAAGCCCGTTGATGGCAACAACTTCTCCGGATTCTAACTTGACCCAACCATCCTCTTGCAGAAGATGATCCTTAACAAAAACATGTTCTATGGCAGCTATGATCAATACACAACCGTTTTCTTTGATTTCGTATTCATTCAGATACCTACATCCCAAACCAACGGGAGAACCTTTTACAAATGGAGCATACCAATCCAATCGATACTCAGATTCCAATTGAGTTTGATCAAATTCCGAAATATTTTCATCGTATTTAGCACTGGTGTGATGGGCTTGTTCAATTTGACCCAAAGAGACGTGGTTTACGGTAAAGACTTTGTTTTCTTTGATGTTTTTGTATGTGTCTCGAGGAACAGTATTGGGACGCAAAGTAAAGTGTAGCAATGCAGGATTGCTACCCAAGTGGGTGATGGAGCTGAAGATGGCAACATTTTCGTCGCCAGAGTCGGATTTTGTACCGATCATATTGGCGGACTTGTAGCCCGTAATGCTGTTGATCAGGTTGAGACGGTATAGTTTTGAGAATCCATGAATGTCATCGGTATTGAAATGTTGCATTATTGTTGTTTAAGAATTGGATTGTTTATCATAATAAAGGATGGCGGCCAATAATCCAATTACGATGACCACCAAGCCCGTAATAAAAAGGTAATGATCTGAAATGGTATTGGTAGATAAAAAACCGTCTTGAGTTACTTTCTGATCGACAAATCGTATGACTATTCCCAAGGGAATCAATAGTAGTAAAAATCTAAATTTTTTTATTTTTTCTTTCATGGATTTATTTTTAAATGATTTAGAATCTCATAACCTTTGATGATCAAAACAATCATTACACCTGTGTGGTTTGGAATGATTTTAATCTTATTGGTTCAACAATCGATTTTTGGGTCTCTAATGCTCTAAAATATAAAAACCAAATAACTAATTCATATCGATTTTAAAGAATCCTTTTTTATTTGAGGGTGATCGAATTTAAAAGATTTTATGCACTTGAGGTGAGCATTTTCAAAATCTTCGAATGTGTCAATACAATTTTTTACTGATGGCATTTTATTTTTATTGTCAAGAAAACTATCATTACTAAGAATTTCAGTACACAGACAAGCATCTGCATCTTTGATAATATCATCTGTTCGAATGACATAGATCAAAAGGAATAGAGAGAAAAATACAGTTAGAATTAAAATTTTATTCCTCATTTTCTTGTTGGTTGAACATTAAAGGTAATTATTAGTCTGTAAATGAATAAAAAAATTGGGCGGATTGAAGAAACCCGCCCAATTCACGAAATAATAAAAAAACCAAACAATTAAATTAACTAAACTAAGTATGAAATCTTGTGTAAAAGAATAACTTAATTATGGTGTAAAAGTATAATGCTTTTTTTAACCAGCCTACACAAAATTACTTCACAGAATTGTTTTTATGACTTACATAAAATATTTGTCTGGATTTTTTCAAATCTTTAATCACAAAGATCGAAATTGATAAATTCGCAAAGAATTGCTTATTTATATAAATTTAATATCACAAAAAAATCATTTTCACTCAATTTGATAAGAATTATCTAACCTTTCATTGATATTGGGGAATAATTCACATTTGCTAAAATGGTCAAACTTTATACAAACAAGTAAAGCTATTTATTTTGGTACTCTTTATTGATTGCTTAATTTTACGCCCCATAGGGTGTTTAGCTCAGTTGGTTTAGAGCGCTACCTTGACAGGGTAGAAGTCGGGGGTTCGAATCCCTCAACACCCACAAGGGTTCACAGAGATTGTGAGCCTTTTTTTGTTTCCCTTACTGAACTTTTACTGAACTTTTTTACAAATTCCTCACTTTTCTCTTTCAGTATTTTGCATCATAGAAAAGATATGTCGAACATATGTTACACATGTCTAATAACCCAAACTAAACCCAAAAAAAGGGTTGGGTTTTCTATTTCATCAGAACAGATGGGAAAAAAGATGTTAAAATCTGACCGAATTGTACCTCCTCAATTGTTTATATAGTATAGGGCTTCAATGTACCGAAAGCGATAAGTAAGTACAGGATTCATGAAACCCAATAAAAACTGGGCTTGACAGAGGTTGAGCTGTCGTTTACGCTACAACAATATGAAATATAATAATGTAATAGAGTACTCAAATGCAATAGCAGGAATGTTTGATTGGAATTATACCACATTCATTCGCACCTACAGATACATTACCTCATCGGTAGCAGCTAAGTGGGGTCAAAAAATTGCAAACCGTAGAAATGTGAAAGCAGTTTATGTTTCGGTTGAGCGTGATGCAGAAAAAATGAATCATATGCATTTAGCAATAGCATCTATTGAAGATACAAATCTCAAAAAAAGGATTGCATCTGCTGTAAACATCAGAGAAAATAGCATTGGAAACATCGAACCAATACGAGGCAAAAAACAAACATTACAATACATCAGCAAACAGCTGACCCGTCAGGAACGGTACATTGACGCGTACCACGATTTATTTATTAATTCTAAAAACACAGAAAAATGAAATTTAATGACAAGATTACGATTCCTCTAAGCCATGAGGACAAGAACTACATTCAAAAGAAAGCGACAGAGAACAGACAGACCGTCTCAGGTTATGTTCGTTCAAAAATGTTTGATCGAGTTGACCTCCGAAGAGAGGAAGAGAACCCGTTTTAAAAACCTAGGGGGTGTTCGATTTTAGGGTGGTTAAGCATAGCCAACCTTCGTCTGATCCATAAGATACCCCCTTTTTTTTACCGTTTAAATAACATCAAAAAACGATAGCATGAAAAAAGTTTACCACTTCAAAGGAGATGCAATGCAACCTGAAATGAAGATCACCGTCAGAGCTATTGCTCGACAGAAACTAAATAAAATCAAAAGAATATTACTTAAATTCATCAGCGATGGAAACAGCGACAATTAAGAAACAAGAAATTCACTTCGACCAACATGTGTATGAGCTTTACCTCAAAAAGTGGGAACAGCGGACAGTTCTAAAGAAAGCAATTCAGCATAAGTTGGAGCAGTTTTTCCCAGCTATGAAAATCAATGTAGATTCTCTATACCCACACCCAGAGCAAAACATTTACAAGCTTGTCAGCAAACAATTTGTCCAGTCAAACCCTATGGCACTTTCAGGTTACAAACTAGCAGAGATCAAAGAGATGAATTTTGCACCTCTACTCAATAACGAGATGTTCGAGTATGGCAAACTCATTGACATGAAAAAGCCAACTAAGGCAGACTTTACTGACTATGCAGAAACACCAGAAGAGGTTGAAAAACTCAACAATTGTAGGAACTTCCTCAAGGCGTTGCACAACCTTTCTGGCAAAAACACTTACACAATGCATGAGACACAGCAGATATATTCTCTCACTAAAAATGCTTTAAAGGGTGGCCGTAACTCTACAATCATGCCTAATAAAGACTTCATAAAAAATGAGATTTGAGTTAGGCAACAAAATGGGAAAGGGTAGACCCAAAGGAGCTGCAAATAAATCTACTGAGACTGTTAAGAAAGCAGTTGCTAAATTACTTGAGTCAAATATTGAATCAGTACAAACTGATCTTGACCAGATGCAACCGCGGGATAGAGTAAACGCTCTATTGCAGTTCCTGAAGTTTCATATACCTACTCAGAAAGCAGTGGAGGTGGCAGACGTAAGCTTTGACACCAGGACAGAGTGGATCGACAAGATCATGTCCTATGACCCTAAAGAACTTCACAAAAAAATAGCAGATGCAACAAGATGAATACGAGCAGACAAAGGCCTGGCTCAATGCCAACAAAGCCCCGAATGATAATAGCCGTGATAGCTTATTTAATGACCATCGACACGCCATTGTTGCCTCTAGCGACCCTTACGGTCTATTCGCTGAGGTTATCTCAGAGGGTAAGGAATATCACTACTGCAATGGGGAGCTGCATATCGTCTACGATAAAAAAGGGGAGGAGATATGGCGGATCAAGTAATCGAGCTAACAGTAAATCAAAGTGGCTTCGGAACCTTTTACAATTCAACCTGGTTCGGAACGGGAGTTCTAATCATTAATTCTAATGGCTAAGTGGACACCGTTCTTTTCTTGCTAGGTTGACTTTTGCCACCCTCCTTAACAGGAAGGTTTTTATGCTTCTGAGGTACTCACCTGAAACTCACCACACGTATTTTTTTCACTTACATCAACTTTGTGAACACCACATG
>Ga0209199_1002386_pt1 | contig 20301 bp, 19 predicted proteins | sample COGITO_mtgs_1105_7_FD_184805 | JGI IMG/M metagenome (GOLD analysis project Ga0209199, IMG submission 184805) | Pelagic marine microbial communities from North Sea - COGITO_mtgs_110523 (SPAdes) (version 2) | ecosystem: Environmental > Aquatic > Marine > Epipelagic ...
GCGCCTGGCAGAACTTCTTCTACAGCAACCGCTTTATGTGGGTTGACTCCCGAGGCCGCGTTTATATTACCGGTGGCTCCTCCAGAAACCAGTGGAATCAGGGCGAGCCCGCCAGCGTATTTGACCATGTCTGGTACTACGACCCGCAGACAGGCTTTGGCGAACTGCCAGCCTTTAGCCTGCAGGGCCCCAACGCCATGGAGGTAGGGCAGTGGGATCGCCGCCACGAAAACCTCTACACCAGCGATGACCAAGGCAATATGTACAGATTCAACGACGCCGCCGCCAGCTGGCAGTTTATAGGCCGCCCAGATTTCTCAAGCAGCCTAAAAACCTGGGTATTTCAGCTAAGTGCCGATGGCGAAAAGATTTATATCGGGCTCAGTGATGGCGCCAGAGATAATGCGATCTACGAGTACGATATAGCCACAGGCAACTCCTATGAGCTGATGGTTATCAATGAGCTGGATCCCATTTCCGGCGCCGAGGCATTTATTACCGGCTACGACAGCTGGGACAGCACAGGCAGTTTTTATATCAGCGATTTCAGTATGTACGACGGCGATAACGCCTATATGCTGGGCATCAACCCGGTGCGTATCAAAGCCGCCAAAGGCCTGCTGGATGAGCTGGTAGAAGTCAGTGTAGAGAGCAGCGGCAGCAATATCAGTATCAGCCGCAGCGGCATAGCTATGCAAAGCCTCGAGCTGCTGTACGAGGTGCGGGGCTACAATAGCAATGGCCAATGGGTCGCCACCAGCCATGGCGAACTCACCATGACCAGCAATCAAAATACCATGACGCTTAACCCCGATGCTTTGAGCCAGCCTATTGATGGCCAAGTGGTAAGCACAGAGTTCTGGTTAATTGCTGATGGTAATGACTATATTGTGGCTGAAAAAAGAAGTGTTGGGTTGGGGAATTAACGAGCTAGAAACACTGACATTGAGTTGAGCAGAGGCCGGGTTGACTGCCCGGCTAAAGGCTAGCTCTTAATGATACATCCCTGTTGCTACACCAGTAAGCCCGCAGGCCTGTCATCCTGAGCAAAGCCGAAGGATCTCAGCCCTTATCGATCAAGCTGTTTTGCACTTCCTCACGAATAATCTTGCGTAAAACTCGCTCATCCCAAAGGTGCTCGCCAGTGTGGGCTCGTAAGGCCCTGTTAATCAGGGTTTGATAGCCCAGGCCTTCAGCATGGGCCTGCTGCCTAAACGAGTCTAAAATATCGTTATCCAGCATGATGGTAATTCTACTTTTGCCCTTGGATTCAGCCTGTAGTTGTTTAAGATGCGGAATATCCTTAGCTCGTTTAGCTTTTGATAAATCGTAGTTATTGCGCATAGAAGTAACCTTCATTTCGAGTAGCTTTTCTGGCCGATATCAATCGATCCTCACTTAATATACATATAATATATGCATAGTCAAGTTTGAGTGTAGCCACTTATCCCAAATGAAAATCGATAATACTTAAATTGCCAGAGCGCCAGATTGCACTAATGCTCAATTTTAGGCATAGCTTGCTGTAACTGCTCAACTGGCAATTCCCCCAAGCCTCAATCACGTTTAAAAATTGGGCCATCATCCCTGTCATCCTGAGCTTGACTCAGGATCTCCCCCAGCACCTCGTCCAGGATAAATCGTAATCATTAAGCAGAGTAGTTTCCCTTCTTAGGCAGGTTTTTTGTTGATCTAAAGGTTTGCCTGAAGATCCATCGCTGCTGCCAGAACGCGGACAATCTCAAGCTTATCTGTGGTGTATGTGTAGACTATGATGTGACGTCTGGTGCTGTACTTGAGATAGTTGGATCGAACAAAGTCAATTGGCATGCCAGCCTTAGGGTTTTCGGCCAGAAACTCAATAGAGTCATTTAACTTCCACAAATAACGATCAGCCTGTTTATCGCCCCACTGAGCTTCTGTGTATTGCCAGATCCGCTGTAAATCATTTTTTGCATGGGGCCTGATGGCTACCATTAGCATCCTGCTATCTCTCTGTTTTTGCCTCCCTGATAACAGTATCCATATCAAAAGGCTCAGCATCACCGCTTTGCTCGCCCTGAATAATGGCACTGCGCAAAGCCTCCAGCTTGGTTTTATATATCTCATCCTGCTGCATCTTTAACCGCAGCGCTTCTCTGACTACCTCGCTGGCATTATTGTAGGTGCCAGTGTCTAACTGATGACGGATATAGTCCTCAAAAGTAGAGCTTAGATTTATATTCACAGTCGCCTCCGATCTTTTATAAAAGATAACGTAATGTCTTATATTGACAATATTAGACATAAATGGAGTGGTTTTAAAACCCTATTTACGCCAATGCCTGCTCACTTTTGGAGATTCCAGCTTTCGCTGGAATGACGTGCTGCGTTTTACTTCAGCCTCCCCAGCCACAGCCCGTCACCCCAGACACAGCCCGTCACCCCAGCGAAGGAACGTCACCCCAGCACAGGCTGGGGCTGGGGCTGGGGTCTCAACTCAGCGCAATCCCTCTCCAACCACCCAACTGGCATTTCCCGCAAACCTCAACTACTTTTAAATATAGGGAGCGCAATCACCGGGCCGGCATTTAACCGCCTTCAGCCCAGGGGTAGCGAAGATCCAACAGAGCGTGCTGGCGACAAGCCTATAGAGCTGCCAGGCGGACTGTTTATTTGGATACGGCGATAGACGAGTCGCCGAGGGGATAGCAGGGATGTCAGAGCAGAGACCGGCAGGGGAAAACCAGGGTGCCAATGTATTGGGTGCCTTCCAGTTACACCGGCTGTCGTTAAAGCGGTTTATAGGCCGTTATCTCAACAATGCTCAGGATATCGAAGATGTTAGCCAAGAAGCGTTTCTGCGCGCTTTTAAGGCAGAAAAAACGACCAAGGTACTGCAGCCTAAATCCTTTTTGTTTCGCATAGCCAAAAATGTGGCTATCTCGCAGTTGCGCAGCAAATCACGACAAATTACCGACTATATAGAGGATCAGCCCTCCGGCGACGTCCTAATCTCTGAATGGTCCACCGAAGACGAAGTTATGGCACAGCAAAAGCTGGGTATTCACTGCGAAGCCGTCGCCGCGCTGCCACCCAAGTGCCGGCGCGTGTACCTGATGCGCAAAGTCTACGGCATGCCCCACAAAGAGATAGCCGAGCGCCTGGGCATAGCCACCAGCACCGTAGAAAAACACCTGCTCAAAGGCGTAGAAGCCTGCGACCGCTTTATTCGCGAGCGCAATCAAGAGCCTTATAAAGCCCCGCAACCCCTCCACCACAGGGGCCAACAATGACCAGCGAATCCATGGCACCCACCCCAGACAACGTGCTGCCCTTTAGCGACCACAGCAGCATCCAAACCCAGGCCCGCCAATGGTTGATTCGCCTCGACAGCGACAACCCACTCAGACCCCCAGAAGAGCAGGCCCTGCGCCAGTGGCTGGGCCAAAGCAGCGCCCACCGCCGCGAGCTAGAGCGCATTAGCGCCTTTTGGCACGACGCCAATATCCTCAACGAGCTGTACACCCCAGCCTACGAACAGGCCAGCCGCCGCTGGCACAGACGACTGGCCAGCCTAATACAGCTGCCCAGCCAAGCCTGGAGCCGGGGAGGGGCCATAGCCGCCACAGTCACCCTGGCCATGGCCCTGGTATTTGTGCTGCTACCCCTCAACAAACAGGCCAGCAACGGCATCTATGTGAGCGCCCTGGGCGAAGTAACCAAGCACCGCCTGGCCGACGGCTCCATAGTGCGCCTCAACACCGACAGCCAAATCCAGGTAGATTACAGCGACGGCATCCGCAATATTCGCCTGTTAAGAGGCGAAGCCCACTTCAAAGTCGCCTCCAACAAAGACTGGCCCTTCCAGGTATATGCCGGCAGCGGCATGGCCAAGGCCCTGGGCACCGCCTTCTCAGTGCGCCTGCACCGGGATACAGTGCAGGTAACCGTAGACGAGGGCAGGGTAGCCCTCTCAGCCGCCACAGAGCCCAGCCCACTGGCCGAGATGCAGCAGCTCGCCAGCCTTAAACGCGGCGACAGCGCCACACTCGCAGATCACAGCAGCCAGCACCCAAACCAGCCCCCCAGCCAGCGCCACCAGGTCACCCAGATACCCATGGCCGAGCTGCAGCGCAAACTGGCCTGGCACAGCGGCTACCTGGTATTTGTGGGCGACCCGCTGATAGATGTAATAGCCGAAGTCAGCCGCTACACCACCGTCAATATCAATATAGCCGACCCCGCCCTGCAACAGCTGCGCGTGGGCGGCCGCTTCAAAGTAGGCGAGCTAGAGGCCATGTTTGACGTGCTGCAAACCAGCTTTGGCATACAGGTGAGCCAGCTCGACAGCCAGCATGTGCAACTACACAGAGCCCACAGAGCCCCACAGCAATAAAAATAAACAAAAAAATAAAATCAAAACTAGAGGATTTAAAACCACCATGCGACATACCTCTCGTAAGACCATCGTAAATGCCAAGCAGTGCACGCTTTTAAATCAACATATAAAGCCAACCCACTGCAGGCGATATCGAGGGGTAAATGCATCACCAAGGATTGGCACCATAAAACAGCATGTCCTAGCGGTAGCTTTAACTATCGTCTGCGCACTCTGTTTTATCAGCACCAGTGCAGCGGCCACCAACGGGCCCCAACAGACAAGGACGTACCACCTGGACTTGCCTGAACAGACCGTAGCCACCGCCCTCAACAGCCTCTCCGAACAGACCGATATACAGGTCCTATTTCCCTACGACATCGCCGCGCAACTCAGAAGCGAACCACTACTCGGCCGCTTCAGCATAGAGCTCGCCCTAGAGCGCCTGTTGCGCGACACCGGCCTTCACGGCGGCCTTACCAGCAGCGGAGTGATCACCATTTCGCAAACCGGAAGTGAAAGTACAACCAACCAAAATGGTAAGGGGAAGAGAATGAATATTAAAAACAGTACGAAACGAAAAACACTGCTGGCAGGCCTGGTGGGCTTATTTGCTGCTGGTGGTACAGCACAGGTAGCGGCGCAAGGTGGTGAGGCGGCGACGAGTCAGAGTGCGATTGATGAGATTATTGTTACGGCGACTAAGCGGGAGACGAGTTTGCAGGATACGGCGTTGTCAATTAGTGCCATTGCTGGCGGTGATCTAAATAAATTAGGGATTACATCATATGATGAGATTCTAAGTTCAGTGCCAGGCCTTACGGTTGTGCAAAGTGGGCCAGGAGAAAGTAGTGTCTCATTTAGAGGCATTGCTACGTCGCCTACAGGTGCCTCCGGACTTAATTCTACAACTACTTATTATATCGATGAATTTCCACTCAGTTTAGCCGGGTTTTTTGGCAGTATAGATGTGAAGCTGGTTGATATGGAACAGATTGAGGTTTTGAAAGGCCCTCAAGGAACTTTATATGGGCAGAGCGCATTGGGAGGTGTAATAAGATATATCACCAACAAACCCAATATGGAGGCTATTGAAGGGGGGCTAGATGTTGCCTATGAGAACGTTTCTAGTGGTGGTAATGGTTATAAGACGCAAGGTTATATAAATATACCGCTTAGTGAAAATGTTGCAGTTCGAGCAGTTCTTTATAACTACGACAGACCTGGTTTTCTTGATAACTTATCTACGGGCAATGATGATGTTGATACAGAAGATACCACCGGCGGGCGTTTGGCTTTGCGGTGGGATATTTCTGATCGGACTGCATTTAATCTCCTCTACTACAATCAGACTGCGAGAGTACGCGCGGGTCAAGGCGATAGTTTTAATCAAATTAACTCCATATATACTCCAGCAACAGGAAACGGTGCCCCAACTAATGTAGCGCCACCAAATTTCGATGATCCAAGTTATCGTAGTAATATTGACCCGCTTACCGATCGTGATGCAGAAGTTTTCAACCTTAAATTGGATGTTAGTTTTGATGATTTTGATCTGACGCTTATGGGTGCTTCAAAACAAAGAGAAATGTTCCAAGACGCCGACGTAAGTCAATTTTTTAGCTTATATGATGATACGACAAATACCCTAAGTACACTTAGCAGAAAATTCGATGCAAAGACATTTGAAGGACGTCTTGTTTCTAAGGGTGATGGGGCTGTTGATTGGATAGCTGGTCTTTGGTATGAAAAAGAGGATGGCGATGGAACCCAGACGATTGTCACTCTGACACCACGAACTGATTTGGAGTTATTCGCTATTCCTTTTGCTAATGGCGATTTTATTCGAGATCGTGTGGAATTTGATGATCAGGAAGAATTGTCTGTATATGGTGAGGTAGGTTTTCGATTCACAGAGCAGGCTAAACTTACTTTGGGATATCGCCGTGCAAACTTAAAGCTAGATTCCGGTATGTTGAGAGCCGATGGAGTCTTTGATGGCGGCTCTAGAGCTGCTATTGGAGTTGACGAGAGCACAGAAGAAGATATTGATACCTATAAAGTTCATTTTGAGTATCAATTTACTGACGATATTCTAGCCCATGCACTAGCGTCTTCCGGATATCGTGCCGGCGGTTTCAATCGCAGCGGATTTACAGCCGTGTCAGCAGCCTCACCATATGAATCTGATTCTCTTTGGAATTATGAGTTGGGAGTAAGAACATCTTGGCTGGATGATAGTCTGACTGTTAACGCCGTCGCTTATTATATTGATTGGAGCGATATACAGTTAGCTACCTATGATCCGGAATCGGTAAGTACTAAAGTGCAAAATGTTGGTAAGGCCGAAGTTTTTGGACTTGAAGCTGAGGTACGTTATCGGGTGACAGAGAGCTTAGATTTTGGCGCTAATTATGGATATACAGATGCCAAGTTGGCCGAAGATCTATTAAGCGAGGTGACTGATCCACCTACAGTGTTGGCCGCGGACGGCACTAGGTTGCCAGGCTCTGTTAACGATTCATTCTCGCTCTTCGTCGATTGGGAAAGTTCATTGACAGATACTGTGTCACTATTAGCAAATGCAAGTTATATTTATACAGGCTCTCGAGAGGGATTTTTAACCGCTTCGCCCACAGCGGTAGAGTCAGAAGATATTCCAAGTTCGGATTTCATTAATCTGTCGGTAAGTTTAAGACACACTAATGGTATAACTTTGTCATTAATAGCTAATAACCTATTGGATGAACGCTCTGTGCAGTATCGACGTGGATTCGGTTCTTCGCTGGTGGATACAGTCGTTATGAATCGTCCTCGAGTCGTTGGATTAAATGCAAGTTACCATTTTTAAGCCATAAATAGATCAAACCATGGACCTTGAGTGTTCATTAGTGCTCAAGGTCCCATTTTTGGTTTCTCTTTTTTAATATCTTCTCTTTTATTTGATTTTGCGTGCATTTTTAACAAGCTATCACTTGACTGTCCATCAGCATAATCAAATTCCTGCATATCTTAAGTTGAGATTCTAAGTTGAAAAAAAATATCAATCTTCATGCGGCATTAGGCATTCCAGCGTTACCACAAAATAATGCTACTACGTTTTCGGCATTACTGTGGGCGCGAGAAGTCTTGCAGAAACATTTGGCCATTACCTATTCGGTATCTGATCCTAAGGGAATTGAGGAGTTAAAGTCAGTGAAAATCGGTGGGGTTGAACAATGGCTACATATTCGTAGTCGCAACCGAAAAAATCCAATCCTGTTTTTTATTCATGGTGGGCAAGGAAGTCCAATGATTGGTTTTATGGATGCGATACAGCGTCCTTGGGAAGACTACTTTACAGTTGTGCACTGGGATCAGCGACAAACTGGCAAGAGTTATTACCCTGCTAATGACGAGAATGCCCCTCTGACTATAAAACAGTTTATTAGCGATACGGAAGAGGTAATCCAATACCTACGTGATTATTTAGAAAAAGATAAATTATTTATAGTGGGTCATTCTTGGGGAACCGTGCTTGGGATGCATATGGTAAAACGGCATCCTGAATGGATTTATGCTTATGTCGGCATTGGTCAAGTCGTGTCGATGGCAGCAGGGGAGCTTGTACTTTATGAGCGCCTGTTGAGTCATGCCAAGGATAAAAATCGGGCAGATTTGGTCTTGAAGCTTGAGAAAATAATCCCTTTGCTAGACACAGAATATCCTATTAGAGAAAAATGCTTTGTAGACAATTGTTCGTTTGTTAGGAGAGAGTTATCACATATAGCAGGTGAATCATTGATGCATCATAACTTGTGGGACGATGTGCTACCTGTACTTGCTTTAGATCGTGCAATATCCCCCCATCTGACATTAACGGATCTCAGTCATTCAATTGCTGGGGATGATCCAGCTTGGTCTCGGCCTCCATATACTTTTACGAAAGAGTTTTTGAGTATTAATCTCCCTAATGATCTCGGCAATTCATTTGACATCCCTATCTTCTTTTTTAGCGGCGTCCATGACTGGCAAACTCCTGTGTCGCTGTCTGATGAATGGTTTAGTCAAATCAATACAACACATAAAGAACTTCTCCATTTTCAAGAATCCAGTCATTTTATTTTCAATGAGGAGCCGGGGAAGGTATTGATGGCTCTGGTGAATCAGGTTTTGCCATATGCACTACATCACACTGCAGGATGATCACGCATGATTAAAATAGCTTATAAAAATTATCTGCTTATGGTGCTTATGCTGGCAGGTGTGGTCACCACGCTTGAGAGGTTTATATTTTCTTTGGCGCTTGAGCCTATCAAACATGAGCTTGGATTAAGCGATAGCCAACTTGGACTGATGACAGGAATTGCCTTTGCTGCTTTCTATGCCTTAGCCGGTATTCCCATCGCTCGTTGGGCGGACAGAGGCAATCGCGTAACAATTACCGCTCTTGCGGTTGGCTTGCTGGGCACGATGGTCTCATTGTGTGGTTTTGTCGTCAGTTTTGCCCAATTATTACTTATTCGAGCAGGTGTGGCGATTGGAGAAGCTGGGGTTGTCCCTGCCGCACAATCTTTAATGTCAGATTATTTTGATCGAGCTGAACGTCCGCGTGCGATGGCTATTTATTTCTCCTTTTTCTCCATCAGCATGATCGTTGGTTATTTATTAGGTGGTCGATTGATTGAATACTATGGCTGGCGGACTACTTTTATAGTTATGGGACTACCAGGCTTAATCATGGCGATCTTTGTCAAATTAACGTTGGAGGAGCCACGATTAGATCGGCCGAAAGTAGGGGTTTCTAATGTACCTTCTCTTGCAGGCACATTTAAAGTGCTCTGGCAGCAGCGAACTTTTCGTCAATTGTTTTCTTCTTTTTGTGTCGCTTATTTTTTCAGTATGGGAGTGAGTCAGTGGTTGGCTTCGTTCTTAATACGATCTCATGGAATGTCACCCATGGAAGTTGGCGCGTGGCTAGCATTATTATTTGGCGGCTTTGGCACATTAGGTTCCTTCTTAGGAGGATATTACGCAAGCCGATTTGCCGCGCGGCGAGAAAAGTTACAAATGCGAGCACTGGCGTGCGCCATCATATGCTATGGCTTGGCCAGTGCAGTAGCCTATCTAGCTCCCAGCAAAGAGATAGCGCTGACTTTTATAGCGATAAGTGCCATTACTGGCACATTCGCCAATGGCCCGATATTTGCGGCTTTACAGTCTTTAGTTGATGAGAAAATGCGCTCGGTAACGGTGGCGATAACCTTTATGGGGGCCAATTTAATCGGGTTTGGCATGGGACCATTGGCATTAGGGATTATCAGTGACCTACTTAATCCTTTTTTCGGGCAGGACTCTCTGCGCTATGCTTTAGCGATTTTTTCTCCTGGCGCATTGTGGGTCGCGGTTCACTATTGGAAAGCGGGGAACACAATTGAGGATGATATAAAGCTGCTTGAGGCGAGCACCTCTCCTATTGAACAGACGGATTTTCCATCATCGTTTGATGCCGCTGATGGCAATAATAGGCCTTATAAACCACATGATAATGCCTCAGTGGGAGGCTAATATGGATCAGGCTTCTCTAAGTTGTAAAAGTGAATATGTCACTATGCGTGATGGCGTCCAGTTAGCAGTAAGTATATGGCTGCCGAAAGATTTAAGATCTGAGCGCAGAACGTATACCTCTATACTGACCACAACACGTTATTGGCGTGCAACAGCATTACAACAAAATACTCTAGAACATCAGTCATATTATTCTCTTGCTAGCTATCTACTAACTCTGGGTTATGTATTGGTGACGGTGGATGCTCGAGGATCAGGTGCCTCGTTTGGTAGCCGAGATAGCGAATACTCCCCGGCAGAGGTAGACGATATTGGTGAAGTCATTGAATGGGTAGCCCGACAGTCTTGGTGCGATGGTCGTGTTGCTACCGAAGGCACATCCTATACAGCACAGACCGCTCTCTGTAGTTTAGTGTCGGCCCCAACTGCCTTAAAAATAGCTGTCTGCCGGGCACCGGATTTAGATATGTATCGTCATGTTTTTGCGCCGGGCGGCATTCCCAATCATTGGATGATTGAAGCATGGGGAGGTGCCACCTCCGCCCAAGATAATAATGATGTGGCGGCATTATTTGCTGGTGGCTACTGGCCCATACCCAAAAGTGGTGCCGACAGTGTATTAGGTGTAAGACCTGTGGATGATGACAAAGATGGCACCCTTTTAGCGGCAGCGGTTGCGGAGCATCAGTGTAACTTCAATGTTGCAGACAGAGGCGACAAGTGGATATTTGTCGATACAGAGCCTTTTGGACATCATCACTTTTTATTTGAGCCTGTGTATCAACATCAGATTGAAAAAGCCAATATTTCGATTGTAATATTCTGTGGTTGGCATGATGCGGGTACGGCACTGGGTGCACTGTCGATGTTTGCCTCATTTAGTAATCCTATACGAGTAGTACTAGGACCCTGGAATCACAGTGGAAATCTTATTGTGGATCCTGTAACGCAAGATGATGTAACCGAGCCTGAGATTATTGAGCCAGGTACCGTATTTGGTCTGACGGTTAAATATTTTAATACCGCTTTTAAGGGGAATCCATCGATTGGTAAGGAATTTCAAGAGCAGTTTGGATTAGTGGAGTATTACACGCTTGGCGAAAATTGTTGGAAGACGACGCGGCAGTGGCCGTTGTCGCAAACGTATATCCAGAGATTATATTTGATAGATAATAATCGATTAAGCACTAGCAGGTGTAAGTTGACAGAGGGGAGTGACCTCCATCACGTCGACCCCAGCGCATCTACGGCATTACATAATCGCTGGCATGCGCAAGCAACGAGTCAGCCAATTCTATTCCTTGACCGTTGGGAAGAAGATAAAAAACTTCTGGTATACGATACACCACCATTGGAAAGCGACACAGAAATCACAGGCCATCCGGTTGTTCACCTCTTTATTCGTTCAAATACCACCGATGGTCAATTCTTTGTATATCTGGAGATGGTTGACCGGGTCGGCCGGGTGCGCATGCTTACCGAGGGCCAGCTGCGAGGCTTACATCGCAAAGTCTCTAACGATGAGCCGCCCTATAAAATGTTTGGCCCTTACCACAGTTTAAAGAAAAAAGACGCTTTGCCCCTTGTTCCCGGTGAGGTGGCAGAGATTGCTTTTGATCTGTTTCCTATCTCTGTGCTGCTAAAAAAGGGTCAGCGCATCCGCCTGGCAATCGCAGGGGCTGATGCTGACACCTTTGCACCTATTGAAGGTTGCGAAAGCCCAGAGCTTAGCGTCGAACGAAATAGCATTTACGCTTCCTATATTGATCTGCCGATTATCCCATGAGTAAAGAAACAAACATGTGCTTTGTCGGAACTAAGATTGGTCTGTTGTTAGAGAGATGATAGCGACAAAAACCAAAACACTGCCAGATCATCTATGGCGCCCGATGACCCAGCACCAAACGCTACGCGGTAATTTGCCCACACGCATGGTCAGCGCCAAAGGCTGCTTTATCACCGACGAGAAGGGCAATCGTATCCTTGACGCCCTCTCTGGTCTTTGGTGTGTCAACCTTGGCTATGGTCGAGCGGAACTCGCCGACGTAGCTCGCGAGCAAATGTTAAAGCTTAATTTTCTAGCGCCGACCATGAGTAGCGAACCGGTTATCGACCTTGCAGAGAAAATACAGCAGCTCCTAGGCTATGAAAGCCATATCTACTTTTCCTCCAGTGGCTCAGAAGCCAACGAAACAGCGATAAAAATAGCCCGTCAGTACCATCTCCAGTCGGGCAATAGAGGCGAGCGCCGTTTTAAGATCATCTCGCGTTACCGCGCCTACCATGGCAGTACTATGGGCGCGATGGCGGCGACCGGGCAAGCAGAACGAAAAATAGGCTATGAGCCAGGGCCGGGTGGCTTTATTCATATCATGCCCCCTGACCCTTATCGGGCTCATCCAAAACTAACGCCTGAGGAGCATGCCGATGATTGCGCTCGTCAGCTGGAAGAAACCATTATCTATGAGGGCGCCGAAACGGTAGCCGCTTTTATTATGGAGCCATTGATATCAGGCGGTGGTGTTCTGGTTCCCCCGGATAACTATATTGCTCGGGTTCGGGAGATATGTGATCGATTGGGTGTGTTATTGATTTTCGATGAAGTGGTATCTGGCTTCGGTCGTCTTGGCAAGATGTTTGGTTACCAGCACTGGAAGACGGAAGCGGATATTGTCACCTTTGCCAAAGGGCTTGGGGCTGGGTATATGCCAGTGGCGGCAACGGCGGTCAAACACAGTATTTTTGATGCCTTTGAGGCTGAGCCTGGTGGAAGAGAGCACTTTCGCCAGATCAATACCTATGGTGGCCATCCCGTGGCATCGGCAGTCGCCCTTAAAGTTATCCAAACCGTTGAGCAAGAGGGGCTTGTTGATAATGCCGCCAAGATAGGTGGCTATCTGATGGAGCAATTACAAGCATCCTTGGGGGATCATCCACTGGTGGGCGAGATTCGGGGGAAAGGTCTGTTGATTGGTATCGAACTGGTCGAGAATCGGAACACCAAGGTCCCATTATCTGATCAATGGATGGCGGGTATTGTGAGTGACTGCTTTAACAATGGAGTGATTGTGGGTCGCAACAGCAACACCATACCCAGCCGCACCAATGTAATCTTGATTGCACCACCATTAATCATTACCGAGCCGGAGGCCGATCAAATATCGGAAGCAGTGATTGCGGCACTACATAGGGCGTTATAGCGATTAATCGACCATAGTTTTAAGAAAAAACGAGCATAGCAAATGGAAACATCGGATCTTTCAGTTATTGAATTAAACGGCACGCCCCGAGAGCGTGGTCGTCATTATGGACAATTTGCCAGCTCTCAGATTGCCAAGATAGTAAAGTTGTGGCGCGCAGAATTGGGCTCCTATAGCGCAGACAGCGCATGTAAAAAATCTATTAATCCAGACGCCTATTTACATGAGTTTCTCTCTCAAACCAATCATCTGGCGGCATTGACCCAATGGGTACCGGAATTATTAGAGGAGCTTAAAGGTATCGCTGAAGGTGCAGATCAGCCCTTTGAAAATATCTGCGGCCTCCAGCTATTAGATGAGGAATGGATGTTTGGGATGAGCCGGAATCTATCCCAGTCCGCCGACAAATGCACCGCTTTTGCAGTCTCCAATCAGGCCAATAATATCAGCTATGCTGGCCAAAATATGGATGTGGGTAGTTGGGTAGACAATAAGCAGGTGTTGCTGCGAGTGATGCCACGAGGTGGCGCTCCAGAGGCATTGATATTCAGCATTGCCGGTAATACAGGTTTAAATGGCCTAAATGCCCAGGGACTGGGAGTCACCTGCAATACATTGGCGCAACTTAATTACTCCAGCGACGGCCTGCCCGTCGGTGCGATTGTTCGCTGCATACTGTCTATGCAGACTATTGACGAAGCAGAGCAGTTTTTACGCCTGGTGCCCCATGCCTCGGGTCAAAACTATATTTTGTCTTCAGGGGGAGATATGCGCTGTTTTGAATGTAGCGCTAATCGCGTGGTTCGGTATCAACCAGAAAGCGGTGATGAGCGAATATTCCATACCAATCACCCATTGGTCAATGATGATCTAAATGACTTTCTAGCGCCTCAAAAAAAGCGCAATGCCAATACGGTGGCGCGTTTGAATTCCATCTGTACTCGTCTGGGTGACACCGCGAAAACATTTACACTGGAAGATATCAAAGCGGCATTGGCCGCTCATGACAATCCCAAGCATCCAGTTTCCCGCAATACCAATAACGAAGGTAGTCCCATTGGCTATACAGCGGGCTCCTCAATTTATGAGCTAGGCGATACTCCTCGATTACATTTGGCGGCAGGCCCGCCCTGTGAGACGGCTTTTGAGATATTTGATTTTAAAACCCTTTGATCTTCTAGAAATAAAGCAATCGGCCAAAAGGTAAAAAAAATGACACGCAAAGTAATACTAACCTGTGCGGTTGTCGGTGAAAACCAATACAACAAAGCACACCCCAACTTCCCCATTACGCCACAACAAATTGCCGATGCGGCACTAGAGGCTGAACAAGCCGGTGCCTCTGCGGTGCATTTGCATGTACGTAATCCGGAAACCGGGGAGGGTAGCCGCGATCCGGATCTGTTTCTGGATATGGCCACCCGGGTCCGCGATAACGGTGTTAAGGCAGTTATGAATATCACCTGCGGTGGTGGCGCCATTTACTGTGCCGATCCGGACGATGAAAGTCGCGCTGGCCCGGGGTCTGATATGGCCTCGGCCGAAAATCGAGTAAAGCATATTGAAATGTGTCTTCCCGAAGTCTGTTCGCTGGATGTCACCACCCAGAACCAGCTTGATGGCGATAAAGCCTATGTTTATCTCAATACTGAATATACCTTACGCAAGATGGCTAAGCGCTTTCAGGAATTAGGTGTTAAACCGGAAATCGAAGTCTTCGCCCCCGGCGATATCCTGCTGGCCAATCAGATGTTATCCGAGGGGCTATTTGATGCACCGCCCAGTTATCAGGTAGTGATGGGCACACGCTGGGGCTTACCGGCTACGGCTGAAACTCTGATCTATATGAAAAGCCTACTCCCTGCGGGAGCTGTGTGGGCTGCCTTTGGGATTGCCAGAATGCAGATGCCGATGGTGGCACAGGCCGCACTCTTGGGTGGCAATGTGCGAGTCGGCTTGGAGGATAACCTGTATTTAAGCCGTGGGGTGTTTGCCACCAATGGTCAATTGGTTGCGCGAGCCAAAACGATTATTGAGAGCATAGGTCTTGAAGTAGCCACACCGGATGAGGCACGTCAGATACTAGGGCTAATCAAGTGAGCAGGCCCGTTCAGTTACCGTTAAAGGTAGCCATCATTGGTTTGGGTGGCGTGGCCCAGGCCCATTTGCAGGCCTTTGAGCTATTGCCCGAGACCATCACCTTAGTGGCTGTATGCGATGTGCAAGCAGAGGTTGCTTCAGCCATTGCAGCAAAATTTAAGGCTCAGGATTTTACAGATTACCGACAGTTGCTGGACAGCGTTGAGGTGGATCTGGTGATGGTGTTGACCCCAGCGTCCACCCATCGCGAGATTGTTGAGGCTATTGCCAAGGCAGGACGACAGGTATTTTGTGAGAAACCCATTGCTGTGACCATGGAGGATGCTGAAGCCATGGTGGAAACCTGTGCGGAGGCTCAGGTGCGCTTGTTTTATGGTTCCAGCTATCGCTATTTACCCGCGGTCATTAAAGCCAAGGCGTTGATTCAAGCCGGTGCAGTTGGTCAGGTGCAACTATTAACCGAACAGCTAATGGGTGGCCAGGGAATTGAGGGTTACCAGCAACTCCCGCCAATCCATTACCCCCTGGGCGGGCCAGGTGGTCCAGGTATGGGTATGGTGGACCATGGGGTTCATCTGATTGATATCTTCCCCTGGATTACCGGCTCTAAGATTGTCTCTGCCACCGGCAGCGGGCAACGCTCTGGTGAGCCAGCATCCACGGAATATATGGTTATGCAACTCGCTAATGGTGCAGTTGGCCACCTGCTGTATAACGCGGCTACATTTAGCACCAGCTTGCCTAATGAGGGCATGTTTAGTGGTGGGCAGGGGTGGCTGACTGACGGCACTATTACCGAAACAGGCATGTGGGAGACAGAGCCCGGCTCCATCTCTATCTACGGCACCACGGGATCACTGCGCCTGTTTCATTACACCAATGCCTTATTTATTAATACCGGTACTGGGCCTGTAAAGGTGCCATTAACCGGACGTCCTGCATTTGGGCATTTTGCTAGTCAGTTGGAAGATATTGCTGACCTGTTGGTTACTGAGGGTGAGCCAAGGATCTCTGGCCAGGATGGCATTGATGCTCTGGTGGCACTATTGGCTATTTATGAGTAATTAAAAACTGTGACTTGGAGTAACCACTGGGGGCTACGAATCGGGCCGGAAATTGTGAATAAGGAGAATTCAGCGAATATGCATCTCCGCACCCAACTCATGCTAGAGATCAAATCTGAATTAAAAACCCACAAAATAACCCAGACAAAGAAACAAACCATTTCTAAGGAGGAAACTATGCAAACTGAAATCGTACTAGAAGACTGCCCACACTGTGGTGGCGACGCTAAATTTGCAGGCCTGGCCGACTGGCCTTATCCGTCTAATATTGTTTTTTGTCCCAGCTGTTTGGTGAAAGGGCCTCAGGCGCCCGACTATCATCTGGCTGCGCTTATGTGGAATAAACGGGTTGAGGCCGAATCTCCCACAGGTGATGCTGTGGCTAAGGCCTGTCCCTACTGTGCGGATGAAGTTGTTGTTGAGGGTAATAATGGCCGGGGTAATGAGCCTGGGCATGAGGGCACGCTGTATTTTACGGCCTGTTCGAGTTGTTTAGGGCGTGGGCCTCATGTGCGGGATAAGAATGCGACGGTTGAGGCTTGGAATAGGCGGGTGGAAGAAAGTGAGTGAGTTCTTGCCTTAATTGGTACCTCAAAAAAGCTGTAGCGATGTTTTTCCTGAAAATCACAATCGCCTTTAACCTGGGACAGAAAAATGCCAAAAGAAGATAATCCACTATTAGTCGAATGGATCGATAGCGCGCGGCCAATCAGTGAGTGGGTGTTCTTGGAAAAGAAGCCGAGTATGGAAGTTATACAATGTGTGTCGGTGGGTTGGCTGGTTGGCGAAACTGACGAGGTTTTGATGTTGGCGCCTAACTTGGGTGATATTGAAAGTGGGGGCTCTGCTCAGGCATCTGGTTTTATTCGGATTCCTAAATCTGCGGTGACCCGCAGGATTAAGTTAGTTGAGGATGTTTAGGTCCTGGTCTCCCGAAGAGCGCCATTTGGCGCTTTTTTTTGGTTTATTTGTTTATAAAATCCAATTTCTCAGAAACTTTGTGATTTGTTGACTATGGTTATTCTTAATACATAAAAATCAAAAGGATGAGTAAGGGTAACAGCGGGGGAGGCTAGGGAGTTGGCAACGGCTGGCTATATGGAACTTTGATCTGAAGGAACAGGTTATGGATGCTGTATTATTGAGTTCATTGCAATTTCTGATTAGTTTTTATACTCGTGGTTGTCGGCAGTTAGCAAGTGCTTCAGCTGTTGGTATTCTTTTCCATTATAGGATTTGGTGTTTAGCAAGTAGAAACGTTTGCTGTATCCACCCATCGTTTTTTTCTAAATTTCTTCATTTTTTTCCGTTGGTTGTTTTTAAGCTGCTGGTATTCACGTATGCCAAATTTCTTAATTTATGGAGGAAGAAATGAAGACGACTGCTGATGATATGGGTTTTGATAAAACAACAGGCCCTGCTGCTGAAATGTATTGTGCAGATGTATCCAATAAAGAGTCACGGCAAACATGGATCGCAAAGACCGGAGATGAAGTGGGCCTGAAATACGGAGGCAAGCTAATCCATGTTTGTGATGTACTTGTGCATCCGGAGGGCTATTTGACTGGCCAAATCCGAGGCTTTGGAAACTATTCGGCTAGTGAATTTAGTGGTCTGCAGATAGGGCAGACGATCTCATTTCATCATGTTCATGTATTTAGTTTGACGGCTGCTGATTGAAAAAAATATATAAATTTGATGCTGGATTATTTTTACACTGATGATTTATAAGGTTAATAAATGGATATTTTTACCAAATATAATCGCAAAGGTATTCAGGACAGACAAATCGATACGCTTATTGGCATTAGCAAGGGCATTCAAGCTGATGGTCACGTCAATCAGGCCGAGGCCGAGTTTTTACTCACTTGGCTGCAACAGAGCCGTCAGGCAAGCGACAATCCTGTGGTTGTTAATTTGCTAGGCAAGGTAAGCCGAATGCTTGAGGATGGTGTTTTAGATAATGAAGAGTCTAAAGAGCTATTAAGTATCTTATGCAAGATATCAGGTGAGCCTACAGCTGTTGGTGAGGTTGCCAAAACCAGGATATAGATCTCATCTGACATCGAATCAATCTTGCTTGCATATTCCATATATTCAGCTGGTGTTGGCAGTCGGCCTAGGATACCACCTGCAAATGCAAGCTCGGCACTGGTGAGGTAAACATTGGCGCCATCGTCCAGGAGATTGGGAAAGTTGTATGTTGAGTTTCCATAACCTCAGATTACACAAATATTGAATGCCATATTACACGGCCTTTAATTCCATATTACACAGTTGTTATTTTCCATATTGCACGCTACCATGAGGCTGTTGAAAAACAGGGTCAAATACGATGAAATATCCACGGTATATGAAGGCGCCGCTTGAGGCCGCGCTTGCCGATACACCTGTTGTGCTTATCCATGGGCCTAGGCAGTCAGGTAAATCTACGCTAGCCATTGCCGTTGGTGGAGAAAAATATAGCTATATCACTTTCGATGAAGACGCTATTTTGGCTGCTGCTCGCAACGACCCAAAAGGCTTTATTGAAGACCTTCCTCCCTATTGTATTCTTGATGAAATTCAGCGAATTCCAGAGCTGTTTACCAGCATTAAACTAAGCGTTGATAAAGACAGGCGCCCTGGCCGCTTTCTTCTTACGGGGTCAGCAAATATTCTGCTACTCCCTCAATTAGGGGACAGCCTGGCGGGGAGAATGGAAGTGATTAGGCTTCAACCGCTTTCTCAGATCGAAATTCATGGAAGCGAAACCAATTACTTATCACTAGCGTTTGATAAACAGCCGAAAGGGAGTTTTGATCACCGTTTACGTGATGATTTAGTTGATCGTATAACTCAAGGGGGGTTTCCCGAACCACTTCAGAGAAGTACACAAAAAAGGCAGCGAGCTTGGTATAGAAACTACATAGCGACCACAGTCGAAAGAGAAATTTCTGAAATATCGAATATTCGTTATGGGGCCGATATCCCTATTTTATTAGAGAAAATCGCCAACAATACTGCGTGTTTAGTGAATTTTTCCAAGTTAAGCCAGGGTTTGTTGATCGATCAGAAAACTACTAAACATTATGTAGACCTTATGTCGCAAGTATTTTTAATCAACACTTTGCGGCCCTGGCACAGTAACCGGAACAGTCGCTTGGTCAAAACACCAAAATTGCATGTCACAGATACGGGGCTGTTAAGTAATATACTTAGAATGAACAAACAACAGCTTGCTAATGAAAGGGAGATTCTGGGGCAGTTTCTTGAGACATTTATTTACAACGAATTATTAAGGCTTTCGGGTTGGTACGAGCAGGAGTTACAGTTTTTCCATTACCGCGACAACGATCAGTTCGAGGTTGATATTATAATCTTGAACGAAGAAGGGCAGATATTAGGTGTCGAAGTAAAGTTGGCGGCATCAGTGAGTGAAAAAGACTTTAAAGGCCTCAAGCACTTCAAAAAGCAGTATCTTGAAAGGTTTGTGGGTGGCCATATTTTTTATGATGGTGAGAGAGTACTGTCATTTGGTGAGGGTATGTATGCTGTGCCAATACAGTGTTTGTGGGCAAGCACAAACTAAGTACTCTTGATTAATCTCTAGCAATAAAAAATCCCGCTCAATGAATTGAGCGGGATTTTTTATTGTCTTGTGGTTTCGACCAGGTGGAGCCTTCAGGATGACCGCGTTGGGTGTCGCGGGATGAGATTCTTTGCCACTGCGTGGCTCAGAATAACAGCTCTACTGAGCTGTCACCTCCACAATATACTACAAGAGTCATATAAGAACGTTAACTGCGACCCGCAAGGAACTGATTCATGGTCTAGAATCAGGTCAAATGAAACATCTCACTATGGAAACTACGAGTGGGATTGATCCTCTGGAGATAGGCGATGACTGTTGAACCCATTATTGTCTTTAATATTTTGATTACCCTTATAGCTCTGTGGGTTGCTATGGCAGTTAATGCAAAGTTCCTTCAGCCAGCACTTTTGAATAAAAAACGCTTTGCTATTTATGAATTAAGAGATCGTCTTGCAC
>Ga0209199_1002399_pt1 | contig 20232 bp, 22 predicted proteins | sample COGITO_mtgs_1105_7_FD_184805 | JGI IMG/M metagenome (GOLD analysis project Ga0209199, IMG submission 184805) | Pelagic marine microbial communities from North Sea - COGITO_mtgs_110523 (SPAdes) (version 2) | ecosystem: Environmental > Aquatic > Marine > Epipelagic ...
ACGGCTGCGAAGGCGGAGGCGACGACGACGACGACGAAGACAACGATGGCGACGGCTGCGGAGGCGGTGGCGACGACGACGACGACGACGATGGAGGCGATGGCGACGGCTGCGGAGGCGGAGGCGACGACGATGGAGGCGATGGCGACGGCTGCGGAGGCGGTGGCGAAGAATATCGCTAAATATTTTCAATGGTTTTTCTCCTCAGGTAACTCCTTTGAGGAGTACAAAAAAAGCGTGGAATGCGGTGAAGACCGTAAAGACCATGAAAACCTTCTTGAAGCCGTATTTAGTATGGAGGTAATCCTCCTCATTTTTTGGATGAGGAGGCTCCTTAATGGTAACGAGGGCACAATTGCTGTTCGCAGCAAAATCGTTGCGGACATTGAAACTCTGAAAGAGTTACTCACCGAAAACATCCAGTGGGAGAACGATTTCGAGGTATGTTTAGCCTTGCTTGATTACGAACCTCTTAAAGGTTCTTATTTGGAAAGGACAGAACTCGGTTATTGTGATTGTCACAGCGAAATTTGCAGTAACTGCTATAAAGGGTGCACCTGCGGTGAAGATGGTCCAGCGAACACATATTTCCCGCCGCCATACACAGGCGGACCTTGCGTGTTTTGTTGTAAAAGAGAAAAACGCGCTCGGTATACAATGGCAGTGCTTGTCATTCAGCGCGCCGCTCGGTGCTATCAAGCCCGTCGTGTCCCCACTAATAGTAGTGGCACCTGACTGAAAAGTCAGGTATTTATAAAAAAAATGAAATTTATTTATCTAAAACTAAAAATTATTATATAATTATGTCAAAAACAAGAAATATTTTTCAACAAATGTCACAAGAGATTAAATGTGTAAAAGAAGAGAATGAAAAACTTAAAGAAAAGATGAAAGAAATTATGGAAAATTTTGATGAAGAAACACGATTGAAATATAAAGTTGAAGGTAATAATGAGAAAGAACAATTAAAAATGGAAAATTCACTTCTAACAGAAAAAGTTCTTGAATTAGAAAAAGAAATTCAAGAGTTAAGAAATAAGATGGCAAGTCTTCAAGACTTGAATATGGAATTACTCACAAATATTCAATCAAGAGAAAACTCTTTTTTGACATAGATATAATATGAAATCTCTAATTTCTATCGCAATATCTTTTATAATTTTATTTATACTTTTGAATTTAACTTTTGGATTTATAAGTGAAAGGAATATTAAATAATCTAAACATACACATGACAATGAATTATTATTTACTTCACACAATATATCCTCTATCTTCTTTATTTTACTCTTTTTTATAAACTTTTCCAAAAAAATATGTAATTTATCCTCAGCATATGTTGTATAATTTAGAATATATAGATACTTTTGATGGTAATAAAGATAAACATCAAATTGTTGTAAATATAAAACTAATGATTTATTCTTATTCTCTTTCAAAGTTTTCAAAAAATCTTCATTCTTTTCTAATACAAGAAAATGGAAATTAGAAATCATTTTATTTAAAAATTTTAAATACTTTTTAACACCCTCTTCACTACACATTACTGGAATTTTATTAATATTGTAATTACTTAATTTAGAATTAGCATTAGCCTTCTTTAATATACAATGATTATCCAAATTCAATACAACAAAACTTTTAGAATCTAATTTCCCTCCTTTATTATTATTCTTTTCATTTTTATTAATTGATTTGTTATTCCCATTATTCACATCTTTTTCTTTCATTAATTTAGACAATTTCTCTTTTATTACATTATCTGAATTATTTTTTCCTATATTTTTACTAATCTTAATCAAATTTTCATATTCTGTTAATTTATATCCCTCTTTATCACCAAAATATACTTTCAAAACTTTATTTAATTTCCTCTTATTTATAATATCATCATTTTGTTTATTACTCTTTTTATTACTCTTTTTATTTTTTGGGGTATTACCAATTTTTACATTATTTAAATTATTTTTTAAATTAATATTTTCATTATCATCAATATTGAAATTTTTATTATTTAATTCATTATTCTCATTATTATTCTCAACTCGAAACCACTGTTTTGTTTTTTGATTTTTTTTATAACCTATTTCATTTTCCATCCATCTATAAAATACCTTCATCTTCCTTGAATTCCCATTTAACAATTTTTCTATCATCTCTTCATCTATCACCTCATCTCTTATTAATTTATTTATATATTTCTTATTTTTTGGATTAATATTGAATTCTTCCTTTAATAATGCCCTTAATTCTTCCATATTTCTCACTTCATTATTGTTCCCATTATTATTTTCATTATTGTTGTTATCATTATTATTCTCATTATTATTCTCATTATTATTCTCATTTTCATTATTGAAACTCATACTAATATTATATAATATTTTTATTTAGATAATAAAAATATTATTTTAACTAAAACACATATACGTTAATTTTATTTAAGAATATAAATTACGAACAAAATCAGGGATCTCGCTCTTAATACTACTCTTTAACAAATTCGAAATCATCTCATTCGTTAATTTAATAGGTAATTCAGCACAAATGCTACTAATATCAAATGGAAAAACAATATCTGTTTTATCATTATCAACAAACCTAATTAAATTTAACTTCATTACAACATCCTCCAAACATCTCTTCAAATTTCTCACTCCCTTTTCCATCCCTGTGAAATTCATAATAATATACTTAATATTCACATCAGACAATAGAATATCACCCTTCTTGAATCCAATATTCTTCAATAATTCTGGAAAAATATACTTCTTTACAATCTCCTTCTTATCCTCTGCTTTATAAGGTTTAAACCGAATAATATTTAACCTATCCCTCAAAATTGGATCAATTAAGTTAATATTATTATATGAAAACACAAAAAATGCCCGTGATAAATCAAATTCAATACCATCAAAATACTTATCTGTAAATGTACTATTCTGTGTTGTATCTGTTAAATGTGTAAGTAACCCATTAATCTCTTTACCCTTCTCACTCAAACTAATCTTATCTAACTCATCCATAAAAATAATTGGATTCATACATTGCGACTTAATCAAAATATTTGTAATCTCCCCATTTGATGAACCCTCATAAACATAGGAAGAACCCACAAAAGTTGATACATCATTCGCACCTCCCAAAGCAATGAAACTAAATGGTAAATTCAATGCCTGTGATAAACCGTGCTTAATCAAACTCGTTTTACCTACTCCTGGTGGTCCTTCAAGTGCCAACACAGTAGTTTGTGACTTGGGATTTGTAATCCATTGCGTCATAATTTGAATTAGTTTATTCTTCGCCTCATATTGCCCATATAATTTCTCATCTAACTTCTTATATGAAGAATTCAAAAACCCTAAAATATTCTTTGAACCATCACTCATCTTTACACCAATATCCTTATATTTTCCAAATGGAAGCAACTTCATCGTATTAACCCATTTGCCTAATTTGTTATATTCTGTATCAGTTTTCTCCATATTCTCAAAAGCATTTACCTTCTGTAAAATATTCGCCTTATTTGAAATAGTTGTATCCATATCCAATACCTTATACCTCAATGGTGTAGCATTCTTATATAACTTCTTAATCTCTAACTCAATACCCTCATACTCTTTCTTCTTCTCCTCTGGTAATCCCTCCAAATATTTCTTACATTCTTTCTGTTCATAACTCTCTTCAACATATTCTTCCTCACTATCTTCTTCTTCCTCACTCTCACCTTCTTCTTCCAAAGCCCTCTTAACTACATTCTCATAAATCTGTGCCCTTAATTTCAAAGCAATAATCTCCTTTAATTTATCATCAATCTCAATATCATCTTCTTCTTCATAATAAATATCATCATCTCCTGGATTCCATTCCTCCTCAGATGATGAATTATCTTCGCCTGATGATGAACTATCTACAATAATACGTCGCCTACAAAATCTCTTCTTAATAGGCTTATCGTCACACTCTACAATTTTGTCATTTTCATCTAATTCTACAAATTTCTTATTATTAGATGATCGCGTTTGATATCGTTTTCGCTTATCGTTACTCATAAACATATCCTGTATTTAATATCTTTTTAAATTCTTTCTTTCAACATCAAAACATTTGAAAATATAATTAATCCAATTCCCCCTAAATCCTGTAACTTCACTTTCTCATTATCAAATACTATACCATATATATAAGATGTTATTATACCAACATATGATAATATTCCATTTATAAATGGTGACAACCTCTTCACTGTATGAAATCTCAAAAAATATCCAACAGTACCTACTACTATATTAAATATCAAAGCAATTATAATCCATCCTTTCGAACCTAATTTCTTAAAATTAAAATTCTCTACTATCTCATTTTGTTCCACTTTTTTAACATCTTCCCCCTTATTTTCAAAATATTTTTTATATAATAAATACAATGAAAAAACTATTAGTGCAGGGAAGTAGGATAAAAATAGAACATTCCAACTATTATTAGTTTCTATTTTACCTTTTATTGTATAGAATATCATAACTTCTGTAATCGCAGCGAGTAAAATAAAACATATTCCTTTCGCCTTTTCCCAATCAAATTTCTCAGTTATTTCTCCAAAATCAACACTTAAAAGTATAACTCCTAAAATAGTAAGTAAATAAAGAGGATTGAATTTCTTATTCTCCCAGAATATAATCATTAATGGATATGTATAAAAGAGTGCGTAAGATATACCTGTATCTAACAATTGAAAACCTTTATACGAAAAGAAAATGTGAATAAGTGTAATAGCCGAAAGGAGCATAACATTTTTATTAAAGAAATTTGTTTTGATGAATTTATATGAAAAAAAGAAAATTGGTATTAGAGAATAACCTAATAATCTTGTTAAAAGTTGATAATCTATATTCACGGGAATTTTTTTTATAAAAATAGGATATAAACTCAAAAGCGCCTCTGACAAAACCTTGTAAATCTCATTTAACATATGATTAATGAAATATTTTTATATTTATTAACTGAATAAATTTATAAATATTATTATATGAATGTAGAAAGTTTTAATATTAAAGGAATATTACCATTTTTACACCCTTGGAAATTTAAGTTCCATTAATGTATTTATTAATTTTTTATCACTTACTCTTAATGTAATCATTACAAATTTAAATATTTTTCCAAATTTCTAAATATCTTTTTTAGTAAATCTTTTTTTAGATTTAATACAAATTTATTTATGTGTAAATCCATATCAAATTAACCATATATAAAACCTATTAATTTATTATTTTTTATTATAAGTATATATTTTTGATATGTATTATTTAATCTTATTATATGCGAATATGTTATATTTTCATATTTTTTTTATAATTTAATAGATTCGTACATGTAATCAGAATCTAAAATTTTTTCTAAATCCATTACTATTAAATGATGATCACCTAGTTTATATTTTTTCAATTATAATATAATTTATTTATTATTTATTTTTTTTTTGTAAAAAAAATATCTATGTATAATTATAAAAATAAAATGCTATATATTCATTTAGCTAAACCTAACGGTAGAAAAAATTTGGTGTCTGTAAATGAAGAAATTACAGTAAGAGGAATTATTAATAAATATAAAAATGAACATCCAAATGTTGATGTTAATGCATTAGTATTTAAAGGAAAAATAGTAAATGGAAATAAAAAAATAAAAAATTTTAAACAAACAGAAAGAAGTTTTCAAATTGTGAAAGCTTATAGTAAAAATGTTAAAAGAGTAACTGAATTATTATCACAAGAATACATTCAGAAATTAAAAAAATTACCAAATAAAAGTATAACTAATGAACAATTGAAAACAATTGTCAAGAATGATTTAGCTTATATGGTTGATAATTATTTAATTTCAGCATTACGCAATATGTAGCCATTTATATCATTTGAAATGTATTTATAAAATAAAAAATTATAATAAAAATTATTATGAATTATTTATTGGTGGTGGTAGTGTATTATTTGAAAATTACAATATTTTATTAAATTCCTCTATCAACTCCTGTTTTGATATAGATTTTGGACCAACCGTATTATCCTTACTAGCAAACTCTATATTATTTAATTCCTCAAATAATTCCGGCGTCAATTCTACATTGAATTTTATAAAATAATGTGATTGTTTTGCCTCATTACCTACAATATGCGCTATTCTACCTGCATAAACACCCACCCTCCTAAACGTTATATCATACTCTTCATCCTTCTTCACAAACTTATATTTGTTATTTGGAACTAATTTTATAGGTTTCAATCTCATATTACTCTTTTTCAACCAGATTTGAAAAATACAATTAACATCATATGGCTCACCATTTATCTCAAATGAATATTCAGGTAAATCTATTTCACTTATTAAATGGAAATTTAATGGAAAATACCTCCTCATACTCTCCTTCTTGAAACTTTTTGGTAATATAAATGATATACTATCACAATATTTACTACACTTCTTTATAAACCTTATTGCCAATGATGATTGCCTTCCAAATGGCGGATTACCTATTGCGTGTATCTTCTCAAACCCTTGCCCCGCAATCTCTTCTAAATTCAAATCGAAAAAATCAACCTTTATTATCTCATTATGCTCCGGCTCAATATCATAAAAAAGGTAATTCTCAAATAGCGACTTAATTCTCTCATTAAATGCCCCACTTCCAGCACAAGGTTCAATACATAAATCATTTGAACCAATTTCTATCTTATCCTCAACCAATTTCATACAATCATCTACTACATTCGGCGATGTATAAAATTTATCTATTACCTTACGTTTCAACCCCGTGTCCTGATACATATTATATTTACTATTTTTTCCTTTATATCTTTTTTATTATAAATTTTTAGAGAATTTTAGAAAATTTTCAAATCTACTTTTACCAAATTATTTAATATCCTTCTCGAATATCTTTCCCTTTGGCAATTCGTGGAATACCTTTTTCGGTATAACCAAAGAATATAACCGTTAGTTTCTTTCCAATATGCTTTTCAGCCTCTTTAAATAACTTTTTTCGGTATTCCCGTGTCCCAATAGGAACAACATTAAACTCTTTTCCTTCTTTTGTTACACATTTCCATATAACTTGTCCTTTTTCACTTCCTTCACCATCTGTGAAACCAATAATCTTGAACTCGTCTTCCATAAAATCCTTATATTTCTGTAAATCTTTCGTTCTTTTATTAAGTTGATATGTTGAATCGTAATTCCTCAACATAGTCCCTTCATAACCCTCTTCAACAAATTTCTTTTGAAATTCACGAACTTCTTCCTTATTTTTTGCATTATACGTCTCTACAATATTAACATATTTTACCTTTGGTAAAGATTGTAATAGAGCATTACGTTCCTTAAAAGTAATTTCCATATTATCTAAATCAAAACAGTCATAAACATAATAATGAATAAGATTAATCTTTTTCTCCTCTTCTTCTGTTAATCCACCTTCTAATTTACGACTTAAACCAGAAATCTCCTCAAATGACAAATCATTTGTATATAATTCACCATCTAAATAAAAATTTCCACTCAATTTCTTGAAAATCTTCTTTAAATTAGCACGTAATTTATGAAAATTATTGAAAATAACCGCTTTTCTAGATTCCATTACAATATCTTTACCATTTTTATGTGACAACATACGCAAACCATCATATTTACGTTGAATAGCACATGGGAAATTAATTGTTTTGGAACGTCCTGTGGTTTTTTTATTAATATCATATTTATGAGCCAACATAGGACGGATAATAATGCGTTTTTTAGGATCACTCAAATCTTTTAAATTCTCAGTATAACCCTCTTTCTTAATTTTAGCATTTCGCTTACTCTCCGCTTCCAATACCGCCTGCTCTAAAACAGTTCTACTTGCCTTTCCTTTTGGAATGTTACGTGTATGAACCACTTTCTTACCTTCTTTCTCACCATTTTGAGAAACCAAGTCATACGTTCCGTCATTTTTCTCTACAATTTTAATATCCCATTGGTAAATTTTACCCTTGTTATTAATTTTATATAGTGATCCAAAATCCATATTTATAATATACTTTTAAATCTTTAAATTAATAAAAATCATTTTTTTTCTAAAAATTTAATTTGTACCAAATACTATATAAAAATATATTAACAATTATAGTTTATGTTAAGTATATTGAGCGTTCCAGTTATTTTAGCAGGGGGTTACTGTTATTACAAATTTAATAAAAAAAAGGTTGTTGAAAAGGCATTAGATATGTATGCGTCTATTGTAGTTTATTCAAAAGATAAATTTAATTTTACCATAGATGATATGTTTAGTTGTAATCATGTAAATCTTATTCATTATTACAACGGGGAAAGAAAAGAAGAAGCGATAAAATCTTATTTTGATGACGCAGAAAAACATTACAAAGTTATTAATTTCGAAGATATTTTAAATCAATATGAAATCAAATATGATGACCATTTTAGAATTTTATTCTCTTACAATTATGATAATAAAGATTATTTCCATTATTTAAATAATTATCAAATTTTAAGTTTAGTTAATGGTGATGATGAAGTTGATGTATTGAATACTTATCCTATTATGGATAAAAATAAATTTGAAATGTTTAAGAATAACAAATTAAATAATTATTTCAATGAAGAAGAACATATTAATGATTCATTTTATATTTTACTTAATGGTGATTTAAAACATTTAGAAACCGTTAAATTGTTTAATAAAGAGACAGATGAATATGAAGTTGATACAGATGATAAATTAAAAGAACTTTTTAACAAATTAAAAGGTCCATTTAATGATTGGGGTCTATTAAGTTTAAATGTTATTAGAAATAGATGGATTTTTGATGATTTTAATATTGACAAAAAATACAAAATTATAATTAAACAAGGATTATATTTAAATGAAAATACTTTCGATTTAGAGTCCGACATAATTGAAATTGAATATAATGAAGATTTTATCAAATTACCCACATTATACAAATTATTCCAAAAAAAATTAAAAAATAATTCTTTGAAATTGAAAAATAATTGAAAAATAATTGAAATCAATTGAAAATTAATTAAAAATAAATTAGAATAAATTTTTATCTATTTATATAAATATAAAGATGTCTGTCTATGGTGAAGTTAATAATAATGACGGTGGTTTAAACCAATTTATGAATGAAGCAGCCCCAGTCAATTATAATATGAGCCAAGGTGTTCTCGGTTCATATGGCGGTATTAAATTCAAAACTCCTTGCAAAGACGGTTGGAGAAAACCACCTTGTGTAGAAAAAGTTAAGAAAGGTAATTTCTGGGTTCCCCAAGGAACTCCTCTCCCATTAAAGAATGAAGTATTCTACTCTGAACTTCCAGAAGATAGTATGTTTGTATTCGCAAGAAACTATGTCAGTCCAGATTGTTGCCCTGCCACTTACTCAACTGATAGAGGTTGTGTATGCACCACAAGCGCCCAAAGAAAATTAATTGGTCAAACAAGAGGTAATAATAAAAATTTCCCAAATTATTCTTTCTAAGTTAAATCTTTTTTCTTTGTATTTAATATATATATGAAATCTAATTCACTTTTATTTTTGAATAAAAATGAAAACAATAATCCATTTCACGAGGCTCATAATATTCACCTTAAAAATTTAGAAGAAATTGAAAAAAATATGCTTGTATTAGAGAAACAGGTCTCAGATTTAGACAACAAAATTTCATTTGAAAAACCAGATCACGAGTATATCGCTAATGCAAGATTTACCATAAATAAATTGAAATTATTTTTAGAATTGAAAATATTAGGATTAGAAATCAACCAAGAAGAGCATAAAAAAAAATTACAAAATATTATGAAAAGAATACATATAGTTGATAAGAATTTAGAAATTATAAAAGATTATAACACAGCACTTCATAATAAGAGACAAACAAAAGCATTAGATACTCTAACAATAGTTAATACAATATTCCTTCCATTAACTTTAATTGTCGGCTACTTCGGTATGAACTTCAAAAGTATGGGTTGTCCTACAATTAAAACAGGTATTTTAAATATGGATTACGGACAAATTTTTGTTATTGGTTTATGTATTTCAATTACTCTACTCATTTATTTATTATTTAAATTTGAAATCGTTCCCTTGTAACATCAACATTCTTAACTCTTCTGGATAATCTTTAATCTCATTATTAAATATTTCCTCCTTGTCTGAATTTTTCTTCTGTTTAGCACGTTTCCTTTTCACCGCTTGCTCCTCCTTCGCTTCCCCAAATCTTTTTATATCATCTTTATCAAAATCCTTCTTCGTTACGCGATTATATCTCTTTGTTTTCTCATTATAAATAAATACATAACCATTCTTCTCTATTATCCTTTCCCTTTCTTTCTTTATCTCTTTTAGTTTATCCCTTACTATACATATAAATGGTAATAGTCTTGTTAATAAAATTATATTACTATATTTATAAGGTATAAGACTTGTTTCTATTTTCAAATATTTTTTACATAAACTTTTCTTATCATTCCATTTACCTCTTTTTTTCATTAAATTCTTTTCACGCAACTTCTCAATCTTTTTATTTAATAATAACTCTTTGAAACGACGCTTGTATTTCATTTTACATTTCTTACGTAAAATGAAATGATATAAAACCATTATCTTTCTTATTGTTTCTTTTCTATCTATTAGTGATGGAATACCTTTATTTAATCTCTCTGTATTTATCTCTCGTAATATCTTTATAATAGCGCCTTTTAATTTAGAATAATACTTTGTCATAAGTTTAGTAATTTATAAGAACAAAACAAAAAAATTAACATTCTTTTAATCAATTTTTATTTTTTTATTACACTTCAACTTCATCAAAATAATTCAAATCAACCTTCAATGAAACTTTATTCTTAAATTGACTACTATAATATCTTTTCGTCAATACAGAATAATTAGTCCATTCACGACCAGACAAATAATGTATCGCTTGTAAATCTCTCATCTCATTTAATTCTACCAAAAAAATATCAGATGGTAAATAGAAATACTTATCATTGAAAATTAAATTTATACTATTATCATTTTTCTCATGTGACAAAAATGTTTTTACTTCTATCGGAATCCTTACATTATCATCTCTTTCTATCATAAAATCAATCATAGACAAATATTTATTTAATGGACGCCGTATAATTTGATTTCTATATAAATTCAAATTATTATTCATTTCCCAAAAAATGTTATTCATTAAATCCTCTCCATAAAACCCATAACCACAAACAAATTTATCTTTTTCTGTTTCTATCCGTTTCAAACTTTCAACTTGACATTTAGTTATTGATTTCAACCAATTTTTTACATTTTTATTATTTGGCAATCTTTTGAAATATGATGGATATTTCCAAAGAGACATTTTATAAGAATTTATATATCTTTTTTAGAAAAGTTTAACTTATTTATTTCAAATACTTTTTCTTTTTTTTTACAATAACATATTTTTTACCACTTTTACTCTTTCTTACAAGCCTCTTACCTACACCTTTTACATAAATATATTTTTTTCCACCTGCTGTTTGTCGTGTGTTATATTTATTTTTTATTTCCTTAGCACAATTAATTTTATTTTGAAGATTTATTGTTTTCTTGCAACTTCTTTGATTTTTATTGTATTCACCTAAATTTTTATCGCGTTCTTTTTTACTTCTTAATTTTGTTAAATACATATTTATAAATAATTTTTGTAATTCCTCTTTATTATTAGTCCTCGCAATTTCTTTTTCAAAATATGATTGTGCTTTTGTTTTTTTTTTACTACTATTTGACATATTTTTAACGAGAGACTGCATATTTTCTTTTATAGTTCTATTATTTTTATTATTAAAAAAGTGATTGAAATCTTTACCATTTATAATTATTTTTGTATTTTCATTCTCAGGTAGTGGTGGGGTCTCAGGTTCTTCGGCTTCATATAAACTTTGTTTTTGTGCTAATCTTATAGCATTCTGTGCTGCTTTTCCTGTAATATTATTATTTGATTTCCTTATTAAATTTTTCATTACATTGTTGTATTTATTCTTAACTTTTTTTTTTTCATTCATTTCATTCATTTCAACTTCAATATCCTCTTCTATTAGTTTAATTTTTTCAAGATCAAATCTCTTTAAATAATTATATAAATTATCCCAACATTCTGCTAAATCTTTTGAAGCCGTTTCTTGTTGATTTTTTTTAGAACCACTTCTTTTCTTTTCAACAGATTTTTGAATATCTGGTTGAATTTCTTCTAAAAATTTTAATGTTTTTTTAATTAAACAACTATCTCTCAAACAATCAAAATTATTTAACATCTTTTTAACTCTGTCACTATATCCTTTAAACCTTTTATTACCAAATGTTGCACTATTACTTTTTGCTGTTAATTTATTTGTTAATCCTTCTAATTTTTTTCTTAAAGTTTTTCTATTAATTTTTATTTTTCTTAATGCCAACTCAACATTTATTTTTCTTCTATTAGAGACTAAATTTTTTTTTGTTTGGTTAATATTACCTCTGACTTTTTGTGAATTTTCATATCTTACTCTTTGTTTTTCTAACAAATTTTCTGCACGAGTTTTCATATTTTCTTTATAATTATATTCATTTTCTGCTATTTGAAATAAATTTAATGGAGTAGAATTTGTTTCTTTCATATTAGAAATTTTTTTATTATATTTTATTTTATTATTCCTTTTTCTTTGTTTATTGAGTTTCATTATAGCATTTATTTTTGCTTTGTTGTCAATTTTCTGCAGTATATCCATATAAAAGGATTGTTGATTATTATATGTATTCCTTAAATTAATACTATCTAAAATTTTTTCTGCATTTTTTTTTATTTTATTTTTTTTTGTATTATTCATATTTTTAAAACTAACACTATTAGATAAAATTTCATTTATATCATTTTTATTTCCCCTTTTTAATTCCCATAACAATCTTATAAGAGAATTTTGATTACTCATTTTATATTATAATAAATATATTAATTTAATTTTAACAAAAATTAAAAAAATGATTTGATTATCTTATCATTAATTTTATACTTTAATTCAATATGTCTAACCAAATTATCTATTCTATTGAAGGAAATATCGGCTCTGGTAAATCGACCTTTATTAAAATGCTACGAGAGCAATATGGTGATAACTCTAATTTCTTCTTTGTTGATGAACCAGTTAAAGAATGGACCGCTGTTAAAACGAAAGATGGTAAAAATCTTATCGAAAACTTTTATGAAGATATGCCACGTTACTCTTATATCTTCCAAAACTTCGCTTACATCACACGCCTCAAAAACCTTATAAACGCAGTAAAAAACAGTAATGCTAAAATTATTATTACAGAAAGATCAGTTGAAAGTGACAGACATCTATTCGCTAAAATGCTTTATGAAAGCGGTATGCTTAATGAACTCGAATGGAATGTCTATCTATCTTGGTTCGGTATTCTTAATATAAATATTGACAAATTTATTTATATTAAAACTTCCGTTGAAAATTGTATGACACGAATCAAAAAAAGAAATCGTGATGGCGAAGATAATATTACTGAAGAATATATTTCAAGCCTTCACGATAAACACGAAGATTGGCTCAACTCAAAAGATAATGTAATCATTCTTGACGGAAATCAAAATATTTTCGAAGATGGTGTCTTTGAAAATTGCCTTAAAAAGATTAATTTCAAGCCTAAACCTGAGTTTTTCCATATCCAATCTATGGAATTTATTCCTTAGACATACTACTCTTCTCCCCCATCATCTTCTTAATCCTCTTTTTATTCATCTTTCTCTGTTTAGGATCTTTAATAATTGTACTTAAAAATGCATTCATCTGCTCATTAGTCATACCCATATTCTTTATATGTTCCGCTGCCTGATTAACTTGCGATGATTGATGACTTTTTCCCATCCTCGAACCACTCTTTCCTCGAATTTTATCCCTTAATTTCTGCTTCAACATTTTACGACGCTCTTCTTGTGTCATCCCCGATTTCACTTCTGTTTTTGTTTCGCTACTAACATTACTTTGCTCTACACTTACTTCTTGAACTTGTCCTTCACTCATTATTTATTATTTATTACTTTTTTTTTAAATTATTTTTATTTACTCTTCTTTTTATTTACATTTCTCTTTCTTTCAGGTTTTTTTGTTTTATTATTCTCTTTTTTTGTTACATTTCTCTTTCTTTCAGGTTTTTCTGTTTTATTATTCTCTTTTTTTGTTACATTTCTCTTTCTTTCAGGTTTTTCTGTTTTATTAGTATTTTTCTTTTTTTTTATTACTCTTCTTCTAACTGTTTTTATAGTTTTGGTTGTTTTGGTTGTATTATTCATTTTTTTTATAATATTTTCAACCCTCTTTCTTCTTGTTTTACTCTCTTCTCTTCTTCTTTTTACATTATTAAGAGTATTTTTTATAGCATTTTTATAATCATTAGCATTATTTGGTTGATTTACTACGAAACCTTGTTGCATACATTTAGGATAATCACCACTGAAATCACATTCTACTCTTCCATAACAAGCAACTCTTCCCTTTGAATTAGAACACATTGTTGTTTCAACACCACCTTTCTGTTTTCTAGTCATATATATAAGAATAGAAAATAATTAAAATTATGTTGGAAAATACTTTTTATACTCTTGCTCTTGTTTGTCCGAGTAATACCCAACAACTATATTGTTTATTGTAAGTTTTAGTAATTAAAACTTTTCTTCCAGTTCTTTTGTTCTTTTTAACTTGTCTGATGACACATTGGTTGTTTTCATTATCATAGAGAATACTTTTACATGTAATCTTTGCCATTTTATAAATACAAATAGATTTTTATTAAAGGTTTGGGAAATATTAAATTTAGTTTATTTATCTTTTTAATAATATTCTTTATTTTAGTTTATGAATAGAAAAAAATGCCCGATATGTAAGAGAGATATTCCCATTTTATTCTTCAATAGTCATTTTTCTCAATGTAAGCAGTATTATATTGTGAATACTAATCGTAAAACAAATATACAAGAAAAAGTATTTGTAAAACTTTTTAATTTCTTAGATGATGAATTAGGTTTAAATAAAAGAGAAATATTCAGCACACAAAAAAGAGAATTTTTAAGTAATCAACAATACATCTGTATAAAAGAGATGGAAGAGAATGCCAAAATAGAACATATGAATAACATCTACTTGAATAATCTTAAAAAAGAACGCGATTCTAAAATTAAAGAAAACCAATTAAAAAAACAGATGGGAAGAGAAAAAGATAGAAAGAAACAAGAATATTTAACCAAAATAAACCAAGAAAGAATTCTAAAAGAAAGAAAAATGAAAAAAATACGTGAAGAAGAGAAACTGAAAAAAATGAAAATTTCTAAATTAAACGAAGAACGCGAAAGACGTTTGAAAGCGCTAAGGGAACAAGATTTAGAACGCCAAAGATTATACAAAAAACAACAAGATGAACTTAAAATAAGAGAAAATTTAACAAAAGAACGCGAAGATAGAATTAGAATTAGATTAGAAAAAGAACGCGAAAGGAATTTAAGAATAGATATGGAGAGGAAACAAATGGATAATGAAAAAGAGAATGATGTTTCTAAAAAAATAGAATTCAAAATGGGTAAAAAGACTGAATTTGTTAAGAAAGGTGTTGTTGGGAAAGAAAACGAACCAGGACCAACCAAAACAACCAAACCAACCAAACCTAACAATGATTTAAACCCTGAAATAGCAAATAATCTCAAAAATTATTCTTTAATGAATTTACGTTCAGGAGGTTTAGCATTTAATAATAATTCATTTCTCAATAAAGTAATTGGAAAATATACACAATTATTCCGTGAATATATTCGTGGAAAATCAGTTGTTATTGTAGGTCCTGCTAATTCTATTATAGGAACTGGTAAAGGAGATTTAATAGATAAATTCGATATAGTTATAAGACTTAATAAAGCACTCCCTGTGCCACAAAACCTGAAAAAAGATATTGGTTCGAGGACTGATATAGTATATAATGCACTTAATACAACTGATTTCCCAGGACAGAATAATTTAGATACAAATTTTTATAAAAGAAATGGTGTTAAATTCGTTGTTTCACCTTATCCTTTATCTGGTGTTTTCTATAATGATATTATAAATTATATTAGTAAGTATCAATTCGATATTCCATTTAGAACTGTTATACCTTCTAAATTCTTTGGTTTCAAAAATCAATTACAAACCCGTCCATATACAGGAACTTGTGCGATTATGGATATATTACAATTCGAAGCAAAGGCTCTTTATATAACTGGTATTGACTTTTATAATACACCTTATTACTCACAATATAGAAGAATTAAAAAAACAAAATTAAATAATTTAAGAGAGAATTCTATCCATTCCGCTTTCCCACAAATGGAATATCTATTATATAAAAGTCTTATGGATAAAAGAGTAATTCTTGATAAAACTTTAGAGAAACTACTTATGAACCAATATATTAAATTTTCTAATAATATAGGAAGTATAAATGGATTATCTATAATACAAACTCAAAATGTTGAATTTATGAATATTATTAATAAATTGTTAAATACAGGAGATGTGCCAAAAATATTATTAATAGGAAAAGATATTCTAAGTAATGGTTTTGATAATAATTACGATTTATATTTTGATTTCACACAAAACAAATATAGATTAGAATTTGATAGATTAATCTCTTGTTGTTATGTTGATAATAGAATACTTGGAAATATTCTTTTTAGAAAAAATAATAACAAAACTATTGTATTAACACATAATGTAAAGAGGATAATGAAATTCCTTTTAAAAATTTTAGATATTAAACACTGTTCCCAAAAATTATTCCATATTATTTATTTAATTATGATATTTAAAAAAATTGATATTACTGGTTTCAATTTTAATCGTGAATTAAGTAAAAAACAAAAATATAAAGAATTACTTTTAATAAAATTCCTCGAAAAATTCAACTTCATTAAAATTATTCCATAAATATTTTTCATAACTTAAAGAATATTTCAACATAATAATAGTATTATGTTGAAATTAATGAATATTTTATTTGACATATTAGGATTAAATAGGTTAAACATTGATAATTTTACTGATATTAATGTTATTTATGACAATTATGATGACATACATAAAAATAAAGATAAAGTGAATAAATGTAAGGTTGCTTATAGAGTTATTATTGGAATATTTCTTTTAATGAAACCTTTTTATTATTTTTATGAGATTATAGAAGATGGTTCAAGAGTATTTTATCCAACTTTATTATTTTTAATAAATACATTTGTTAATTATATTATTTTATTGAAATATTTTAAAAATAATTATTTTGAGAATATATTATTTGATTATTTTCCTTTCAGTAAAAAGAGTAAAAGTGTTAAGTGTTTGGTTAATGATTACATTATCCCTTTATCTATTCTATTTCTATCTATTTTTACTGTTTTATTTACTTTTTTTTATAATATATATTTATATGATTTTGGTAATAGTACTTTATATAATACTACATTAATTTACAATTTAGAAGATAAAATGGAATTAACTATTTTTATAAATGTTCTTATTGGTATAACGGATTTTTATGGATATATTCTAATATTAACTAATAATTTTATTTTTCTATTAGTATTCCTTAAACATTTAATTGATGTAAAGAGTTATACAGATAAATTATTAAAAAAATATTCTTGGTCTAAGGATACGAAACATACAGAAGTCTCATCTATATGTTATGAGATTATGTGGATAAGGAATGAGTTAGAGAATTCAATTGATAATTTAGAGCCATTATTTGTATCAAATACTTTATTAGGTTCGATTGCGATTGGTTTTATTATAGAATTTAATGAGATTACAATATTCCAGATTATATCAATCATTTATTGGTTAGTATCACAATTAATATATTTGGCAGTTATCTATTTTATAAATGATAATAAGAGTGATTTAACATTAATTATTAAAAAACCGAGATTTGTTCTTCATTATATTAGAAGGAAATTCAAAAAAAGTCAATTTGATACAGTTATAAATCAGGTTAATTTAAAAAGACCGAGGAAATATATTAGTAAGGTTTTCAAAGAGGAAATAAAGAATGAATTGAAGGAGATTAAAATCGATGTAAAAGAAGATGATGATGATATAAATGCTGTGTTAGGTAATTTAGAATTGGATGAAGAGAAAAAGGAGAAAGTTAATACGGAGGAATATATAGTGAAGAATTCATCTTCTATTGATTGGATTATTTTAAATACTATTCTAAATGAGAGTTGGGGGAGTTTTTCATTTTTAGGTTTTGAATTCAGTGGTTCTAATAATCTTTTATCAGTGATAAGCACAAGTGGTGCTATAATCTTAATAACCAAATGGTTCTTAACATTGAATTTGATTTAGTTTATTTTTATTTTATTTTTTAGATAGATATATGTTGTTGTTCTTTAATAAGTTGTAGATAAATCATAAAAGCAGTTCCTATTATGTTCTTGTAATCATTTAAATCTTCGTCTATTTTGAAAACATATTTTCCATTATTTTTATTAATAATTCCAACAAGTTGGTTATTATGATAAATTTTCGCTCTTCTTGTATTCCCTTTTATAATAAAAGTTTGATCTCCTGATTTCAAATTAAATAGTGTATTGTTATTATTTATTAAATGAAATTCATTATCTTTATTATCAAGATTATAATTGTAAATATTAGAATTATAATGTTTAACTGTTGAAACAATATTTTTATCTTTATCTGTTATTGGTACATTTAAATCGTGCATCTCCCAGAAACTATTAATATATAAATATGGTTGTCCGCTTTCATTTTGTATTGTGTATTTTGGATTGAAAGTGTCAGTACTATGTTTTTCTAAATGAAATGTGATTTTTTCCATATTAGAATCTTTTTTTAAGGAATTAAAATCAAATAAATGCGTGAAATGTTCGGTTTGATTTGATAATTTAATAATTTTTTTTGCCATTATATAAATAAGGAATAAAAGTAAAATAACAAGTAATATCTTCATTATTATTTAGTGAGAATATTTTTCATAAAAAAAATATTAATTAAAATAATTATTTATTATGTTAAAAACATATATTATAAATTTAAATAATAATAACGAAAAAATCAATAATATTATTTTCAAAATTGGAAAAAATAATGGTTTGAATTTAATGAAAGTTAATACATTTCAATTCAATAACGTTTTTATAAACGACAAAATACACAATTTATTAAAATTATTCTCTGAAAATAACAATAATTACTCATTAACATACCTTAAATTAATAGAGAAACTTCATACAAAACTTGGCGATAATCAATATTCACTTATTTTTGATAATACTCTAATTCCTAAATACAATAATATAAAAGAGAGAATTGACGTTATTGTTAAAGAATTTAATGGAACTGATTGGGATATTATTAAACTTTATGATACGTCAGGATGCTTAAAAGATTGTTCAGGAACATTCGGTTTGAATTGCTTCCTTATTAATAAATCAGGACAAGAGAAAATAATGAAATATCAATTCTCAGATGATGATAATGAAAAATTAAACTTGAAAATATTTAATACAAAATATGAACTTTTTACATTAAACGAAAATAAAGGTGTTTTTGGATTTATTACAAAAAAAATACATAACGTAAATTGTTTTATAAAAGAAAATTTTATGGAAATACTTTTTATTAAATTAATAATCATAAATATTTCTGTTGTTTTATTTTTTATTTTCAAATAAAAAAAAATGATGCAAAAAAATATTAGAAAAAAAAAATATATACACAAATAATCACATTTTGGGGCTTTGTTCGAATTCTTCCTTTCTTGTCACTTCCACTTTTTGCCCGACAAAATATGGGTGCGTGTAATAGCGTTCCCCGTTACGTTGGCGACGATGACGACTTTAATTGGGCGTCGTTTTTCGTCAACGAGCACAACAAGTTGTGTCCAGAGACGAAGGAGATCTACTCAAACAGAGTACTGGTTTGCCATCTTGTGCAAAGAGATGGGCTCAAACTCAGGCACGTCAACCCGGAACTTTTGGAGGACCCCAACATCATCGCGCTTGCTCTCAAGAAAAACGGACTGGCGCTCCAGTACGTACCTCCCCACAAGCGGACAAAGGAAACCGTTCGCCTTGCGGTGGACCAGAATGGGCACGCTCTGATGTTCG
>Ga0209199_1002403_pt1 | contig 20214 bp, 20 predicted proteins | sample COGITO_mtgs_1105_7_FD_184805 | JGI IMG/M metagenome (GOLD analysis project Ga0209199, IMG submission 184805) | Pelagic marine microbial communities from North Sea - COGITO_mtgs_110523 (SPAdes) (version 2) | ecosystem: Environmental > Aquatic > Marine > Epipelagic ...
GATTTCTGATGAGCTGCCCTTGGCCAGGCAGCTTTTTTTTAATTTAATCTTAATCTTGAGGAAACATTAAGATAACATTAGTTTGTGTTATTTGTACCCGACAAAAACTAATATTATTTATAATGAAATTAAGAATTTCATCTATTGCATTAACATTTTTTGCAATCATTTCAGTACAATCACAAGAAATCAGTGACACTTCCTTTGGAAAAGGACTCCTCAACTTCGTTGCAAAAGACAGCACATTTAGTGTAAAATTTGCACCACGATTTCAAGTGCGTTCTATGTCTTCATGGGATCATGACGGAACCCAATATATAAGTCCAGAACATAATTTTATTGTACGCCGTTCACGTTTAAAGTTTGACGGATTTGCTTACAGTCCAAAATTAAAATATAAACTAGAACTTGGATTATCTAATAGAGATATTTCTGGCGCAAATGAGTTTAATCGAAATACGCCTCGTTATATTTTGGACGCCGTAATTATGTGGGAGTTTTCAAAAAACTGGGCGCTTTGGGCTGGACAAACAAAACTGCCTGGAAATGTTGAACGTGTTGTGTCTTCCGCAAATTTGCAGTTAATCGACCGGTCGTTATTAAATAGTCGCTTCAACATTGATCGCGATTTAGGAATCCAAATTCGTCATAAATCAAACTTAGGTGGCACGTTTTTAATGCGTGAGAAATTCGCCATATCACAAGGAGAAGGCCGTAATGTAACCGAAGGCAATGAAGGTGGGCTACAGTACACAGCTCGGCTGGAATTTTTACCTTTTGGAGCTTTCAAATCCAAAGGTGATTACAGCCAATCCGATCTTAAAAGAGAAGATTCTTCAAAACTAATGGTTGGAGTTACTTATAACTTTAATGAAAATGCTGTGCGAGAACGCGGTTTTGCAGGCGATTATATGATTAGAACCGATGGTACTATTTTTGAAACCAACCAAACCACAATATTTATTGATGCAATGTATAAACACAATGGTCTTTCTTTTATGGGAGAATATGCAAAACGTACGGCTGACTCAATCATCGCAACAGAAGCTGATGGCGTAACTCCTACGGGTGATGTTGTATTGACAGGAAATGCATTGAACTTACAACTAGGATATTTATTTAAGAATAACTACGAAATCGCAGGGCGTTTTACGACTCTAGACTATGAAACATTAACAACAGCTCTACCGACTAAACAATATACATTAGGCCTCAACAGATTTCTTGTAGGCCATAAACTAAAGGTTCAAAGTGATCTAAGCTACACCGAATTAGATGGCCAAAAGGACAACATCACTTTTAGACTTGGATTTGACATTCATTTTTAAAACATAACATTAAATTAACCTAAGAAACCGAAAGTCTTAAGAGATTTGCTTAATTAAATCAACTAAATTATGGAGAATATTTATTTATATATGATAATTGCTTTAGCCTTCTTGGCCATTGCAGATTTGGTCGTAGGGATTAGTAATGATGCTGTAAATTTTCTAAACTCAGCAATCGGATCCAAAGCGATTTCGTTCAGAACGATTATGATTGTTGCCAGTATTGGAGTTGCCGTTGGAGCAATTTTTTCGAGTGGGATGATGGAAGTTGCCCGAAAAGGAATTTTTAATCCTGGTGAATTCATGTTCAATGAGATCATGATTATTTTCATGGCGGTTATGATAACGGATATTCTACTCCTGGATTTCTTTAACTCATTAGGTATGCCAACCTCAACAACCGTTTCAATTGTATTTGAATTATTAGGTGCTGCGGTTGCTATGGCTTTAATAAAAATTGGTGCTAGTGGCGGCGATTTTAGTGACGTTGTTAACTACATAAACACTTCAAAAGCCTCTCAAATTATATTTGGGATTCTTCTATCGGTGGTAGTTGCTTTCTCCATTGGAGCGCTCGTACAATGGGTGTCTCGAGTGTTATTGTCCTATAACTTTGAAAGAAAAGCAAATTGGGTAGGTGCTCTTTTTAGTGGTGTTGCATTAACGGCAATCACCTATTTTATATTTATGAAAGGCCTTAAAGGAACGTCTTACGCTAAACAATCGTTTGATATTATTGGCGGTGGCACCATGAAAGATTTCTTGGAAACGCAAGTGCTCACCATTTTATTGATCAGTTCAGTATTTTGGTCTTTACTGTCTTATGTATTGATTGTGTTTGCAAAAACAAATATTTATAAACTCATTATTGTTGTTGGAACATTTGCATTAGCATTAGCATTTGCAGGAAATGACCTTGTTAATTTTATTGGTGTTCCTGTGGCAGCTTATAATGCATTCTTAGAATGGTCTGCTTCAGGGCTTTCTGCAACAGAATTTCCAATGGATGTTTTAGCCTCTAAAGTCCCAACTAACAACTGGTTGTTATTTGGCGCTGGTATGATCATGGTTCTTACACTATGGTTTTCGACTAAAGCCAAAGATGTTGTCAAAACATCCTTAGATCTATCAAGTCAAGGAGAAACCAAAGAACGGTTTCAGCCCAATACATTATCGCGTGGATTTGTAAGAATTGCAATGGGGGCTTCAAAAGTATCGGCTTTTATTTTACCAACATCTTGGCAAGAAAAAATTGAGCAGCAATTTGAACAACCAGTCATTAAATTGACTAAAAATAAGGTGCATGAATTACCTGCTTTCGATTTAGTCAGAGCAGCAGTAAACCTAATGGTGGCAGCAGTCTTAATCTCTATAGCTACGTCTTATAAATTACCACTATCAACCACCTATGTGACGTTTATGGTAGCTATGGGAACATCTTTGGCAGACAGAGCTTGGGGAGCAGAAAGTGCTGTATATCGAGTTGCTGGAGTACTGAATGTTATTGGTGGATGGTTCTTTACGGCCTTTAGCGCCTTTAGTGCTGCTGCATTGGTAGCTTACTTACTTAATTTGAATCTAGAAGTGATGTTCCCAATACTTCTTTTAACGGCTATCGCTTTGCTTATAAGAAGCTCAATTGTTCATAGAAAAAAGACACAAGAAATCGCCTCTGATGACCGATTGAAAAAAACAGAAAGTAGTTCTGTTCAAGGAGTGATTAGCGAAAGTGCTGCCAATATTGCAAACGTACTGAAGCGTGGAGAAAAAATCTATGCAGGCGCATTTACTGGGCTATCACAACAAAAATTGGATACGCTTAAAAAGAATAAAAAGCAGATTATTAAACTCTCTGATGAAGTTGATGAATTGAGAGATAATATCTTTTACTTTATCAAAAACCTAGATGAATCTAGTGTTGGTGCCAGTAATTTTTATATTCTAATTTTAGGCTACCTTCAAGACATGACACAATCTCTGACTTATATTACTAAAGTAAGTCATAAGCACGTTCATAATAATCACAAAAAACTAAAGTTCAATCAAATTAAGGAACTGAGTCAAATCAATGATGCCATCCAACAATTATTTTCTGATGCAATTGCGGTTTACAAATCACAGTCTTTTGAAAAGATAGGTGAAATTATTGAACAGAAAAATGCAATTTATGCGATTCTAAAATCTAATATTGATGCACAAGTAAAACGAACACGGACAGAAGAATCAAGTCCAAAAAACACAACACTTTACTTTAGTTTATTATTAGAAACCAAAGATTTGTTGAATGCGACAACTGGATTGTTGGAAGAATACCATACCGAATATGATAGCAGCATAAAACCTGCAAAACTCAATGAGGATATTGATTAATTAAGCATTCACACTTACGACATAAAAAAAGCCTCCTAATGTATTAGGAGGCTTTTGCTTTATATAAAAAGAAATAAATTACGACCCACACATCAGGCAATCATCGCCTTCTGCTTCTTTGGCTTGTTCTATCAAGGCTTTCATTTCCTCAGCAGACATCGGCTCCACTTCAACAGCTGACTCTTTAGAAAACTTAGCGGCGGTATTAGCTGCTTTTTCTTGTTGTTTTTCCAAAACTGCGGTTTCCACTACTGGAGTTTCCACAACTGCTGCGGCCTCAACGGTTTGTGGTTGTGGCGCTTGGGTTTTTTTATTGTCTAAAGTAAACTTAATGGCATCTACAGCACTTTTTGTTCTTAGATAATACATCCCTGTTTTTAAACCACTTTTCCAAGCATAAAAATGCATTGAAGTGAGTTTCGCCATAGTCGCTCCTTCCATAAATAAATTTAAGGATTGTGATTGATCTATAAAATAACCTCGTTGACGAGACATATCTATAATATCTTTCATACTCAATTCCCAAACCGTCTTGTACAAGTCTTTGATGTCTTGAGGAATTATATCTACATGTTGAATTGAACCGTTGGCACGCATAATCTCTTGCTTCAAACCTTCGTTCCAAAGTCCAAGCTCTACTAAGTCTTCTAAAAGATGCTTGTTGACTACAATAAATTCTCCAGACAATACACGACGGGTATAGATGTTTGAAGTATACGGCTCAAAACACTCGTTGTTTCCGAGAATTTGAGATGTACTTGCTGTTGGCATTGGTGCCACAAGAAGCGAGTTACGCACACCGTTTTCTAGAACCTCCTCACGCAGTTTCTCCCAATCCCAAAGACCACTAAAATCAGCTTCGTTTTGGTCCCATAAATTATGTTGGAATTTTCCTTCACTAATTGGAGAGCCCGCATAGGTTTCGTAAGGGCCTTCTTCTTTGGCAACTTCCATAGAGGCTGTGACTGCAGCAAAATAAATTGTTTCAAAAATATCTTGGTTCAATTGTTTGGCTTCGTCACTAGTGAATGGCATTCTAAGTTTTATAAATGTATCTGCCAATCCCTGAACACCGATCCCAATTGGACGGTGACGCATGTTTGAGTTTTCGGCCTCAATTACTGGATAGTAATTACGGTCGATAACTTTATTTAAGTTGCGTGTAACACGTTTGGTGATTGTGTATAATTCTTGGTGATCAAATTTGCCATCTTTAATAAACATTGGAAGCGCAATAGAAGCCAGGTTACAAACAGCAACTTCGTCAGGTGAGGTGTACTCAATAATTTCTGTACATAAATTAGACGAACGAATTGTACCTAAATTTTGCTGGTTTGATTTACTGTTGGCCGCATCTTTATAGAGCATATATGGCGTACCGGTCTCAATTTGAGATTCCGTTATTTTCTCCCAAAGTTCTCTTGCTTTGATGGTTTTTCGGCCTTTCCCTTTTTGTTCGTAATCTAGATAAAGAGCTTCAAACTCCTCACTATGTGTGTCTGGCAAACCAGGACACTCGTTAGGGCACATTAGTGTCCAGTCTGCGTCTTCCTGAACGCGTTTCATAAACAAATCTGGAATCCACATCGCATAAAATAAATCACGTGCTCGCATTTCTTCTTTTCCATGATTTTTCTTTAAGTCAAGAAAATCAAAAATATCAGCATGCCAAGGTTCTAAATAAATAGCAAAACTTCCTTTACGCTTTCCACCACCTTGATCTACATAGCGTGCTGTGTCATTAAAAACGCGTAGCATTGGAACGATCCCGTTACTTGTTCCGTTGGTTCCGGCGATATAACTTCCGGTTGCTCTAATGTTGTGCATGGCTAAACCAATACCACCTGCAGATTGTGAAATTTTAGCCGTTTGTTTTAAGGTGTCATAAATCCCATCAATACTGTCATCTTTGGCTGTCAATAAAAAACAAGACGACATTTGTGGTTTTGGAGTTCCCGCATTAAATAATGTGGGCGTTGCATGTGTAAAATACTTTTTGGACATGAGCTCGTAAGTCTCAATTGCAGCGTCAAGGTCGTTTAAATGAATCCCAATAGCCACACGCATCAACATGTGTTGAGGGCGCTCTGCAATGATGCCATTTAGTTTTAAAAGGTAGGAACGCTCTAGGGTTTTGAACCCAAAATAATCATAACTAAAATCTCTATTATAAATGATAGTAGAATCTAATTTTTCTTTGTTTTCAATGATGACATTGTAAACTTCTTCAGACAACAACGGGGCGTCTTTTCCAGTTCTTGGGTTTACATATGTATATAAGTCATGCATAACTTCACTAAAGGTCTTTTTAGTGTTTTTGTGCAAATTTGAGACTGAGATTCGTGCTGCAAGTCGCGCATAATCGGGATGAGCAGTGGTCATTGTTGCAGCTACCTCTGCGGCAAGATTATCTAATTCGCTAGTCGTAACGCCATCGTATAACCCTTCTATTACACGCATCGCAACCTTCAAGGGGTCAACCAATTTATTCAAACCATAGCAAAGTTTTCTAACTCTTGCTGTGATTTTATCAAACATGATTTCTTCCTTTCTGCCGTCTCTTTTTAGTACATACATTTTATTTAGTCTTTTTTTTGCTTTTTTGAGGCCTTCAAAAAAGCGGTTAGTTGGTTAGCCTAGTAGTATTTGAGTGTCTCAAATACTTAGTTATATTGTGTTTGAATCCGATGTGAGATCCAAAAAATTAATTTATGAAAAACGACTTATAATCGCTTTAAGTTCTTAGTCTAGTTTTTGGACTAGAATTCAGAATCGAAACTATATTTGTTGGTATCCTCTTCTTCTTTGTTAAGGACACCAGCCTTTTGATATTCGGACACTCTTTTTTCAAAGAAATTGGTTTTTCCTTGAAGGGATATCATGTCCATAAAGTCAAATGGATTTGATGTGTTGTATTCTTTTTCGCAATCCAATTCTTGTAATAAGCGATCGGTTACAAACTCTAAGTACTGCGACATCAATTTTGAATTCATACCAATCAAACTTGCTGGTAGAGATTCCGTAATAAACTCTCTTTCAATATTCAAAGCATCCAATAGAATTTCTCTAATTCGCGCTTTGGGAACTTTGTTTATGAGGTGCTTGTTGTGAAGGTGAACAGCAAAGTCTGCATGTACGCCTTCATCTCTAGATATCAACTCGTTTGAGAAAGTTAATCCTGGCATTAAGCCTCGTTTCTTTAACCAGAAAATAGAACAAAATGCACCTGAAAAGAAAATTCCTTCAACTGCTGCAAATGCAATTAAGCGCTCTGCAAAACTTGGAGATTCAATCCATTTAAGTGCCCAATCTGCTTTTTTCTTAATCGCTGGAAAATTCTCTATGGCATTGAATAATTTATCTTTTTCTACTTCATCTTTTACATAAGTATCGATTAAAAGAGAATAGGTTTCACTGTGAATGTTTTCCATCATGATTTGGAATCCATAGAAAAACTTTGCTTCGCTATATTGAACTTCGTTCACAAAGTTTTCAGCCAAATTTTCATTCACGATACCATCACTAGCGGCAAAAAACGCTAGGATATGCTTGATGAAATAACGCTCGTCATCATTTAGTTTAGTTGTCCAGTCCGTTAAATCTTGGTGTAGATCAATTTCTTCAGCGGTCCAAAAACTCGCTTCAGATTTTTTGTACCATTCCCAAATATCGTTGTGTTGGATTGGAAAAATAACGAATCGATCTTTGTTTTCTTGTAAAATTGGTTCTACTTGTGACATCTAAAAAAATGATTAAAATTTTATAACTAAAAAATACGCGTTTGAGCGGTTAACAAAGGTTCAAAATTGTAGCCGTAAATGAAAGTCATTTTTATAAACATTGCCTATGAGTTTTTAACAACGAGTAGCTTTTTTCCTACAAAAAAAATTTCAAGCATAAACGATAAATGACTGAAATAAAGCCAGTTAATTCACGTCTCTCTCTTAGGAGAAAATCTAGCATTAACATCCCTTTAAAAAAAGTTTTATTGTAATTTTTAAAAAAAGAAAACGCTATAGCGATTCAAAACGACATTTTATACGCTTACTTCGTATGCTTTAATTTGTGCTTCGCAGCTACTTGTTCTAATTCAGCATACCAATCAGCACCAAATTTTCGAATCAATGCTTCTTTAACAAACTTATAGACAGGGACCTGAAGTTCTTTGCCCAACTCACAGGCGGCATCACAAATTTCCCAATTGTCATAATTGACTGCAGAAAACTCGCTATACTGTTTCACACGTACGGGATACAAGTGACAAGATACTGGTTTTTTCCAATCGACCTCACCTTGGTTGTAAGCTTCCTCAATGGCGCACAAGGCTGTGTTTTTATCATCATAAATAACATACACACAATCGGCGCCATCTAGTAGAGGCGTTTCAAGTTCGCCGTCTGTTGTGACTATATGTGTGCCCTGTGCTTCAATTGCATCGACACTTTCTTTTCTGAGATAGGGCTTTACAATCGGATAGATGGTTTCTAAAATGGTGGCTTCGTTCGCGTCTAATGGGGCTCCTGCATCACCATCCACACAACACGCGCCTTTACAAGCGCTGAGATTACATAAAAAATCTTTCTCGATAATATCTTCCGATACAATGGTTTTTCCTATTTGAAACATGGCTCAAATATACTGTTAATTATGAACATTTTAAACCCAAATAATCACTGAAAATAAAGTTGTGTTTGTCAATATTTATTCGACCTTTGCGTAAAAATAATTTGTAATCATGACTTTCGATTTTAAAGAGATTTTAACGGCATTTATGGTACTGTTCGCAGTGATTGACATTGTAGGAAACATTCCAATTATTATTGATTTACGCAAGAAAGCGGGGCATATTCAAAGTGAAAAAGCTTCTGTTATTGCTGGAATTATTATGATTATATTTTTATTTTTGGGCGATAGTATTTTGAAACTCATCGGAATTGATGTGCATTCTTTTGCAGTCGCTGGTGCATTTATTTTGTTTTTTATTGCCTTAGAAATGATTCTAGGAATTACATTATACAAACAAGAAGAAGGCACAAGTATGAATGCTTCTGTTTTTCCATTAGCATTCCCTTTGATTGCAGGCCCTGGCAGCCTAACAACACTGCTGTCTTTAAAGTCTGAATTTCAAACTGAAAATATTATTATTGCCATGGTCATTAATGTTGTTGTGATTTATGTTGTGCTTAAAACCTCAGTACGAATCGAGCGCTTTATTGGTCAAAATGGAATAAATATTATTCGAAAAGTGTTTGGAGTCGTTCTATTGGCTATTGCGGTTAAACTATTTACTTCTAATATTAAATTCTTATTATAAGCATGCGACTATTATCTTATTTATTATCGGTTTTGGCTCTTGGGTTTATGGTGTTTAATGCCACTAAGATTGATTTCGACACCCCATTTGAAAAGGAAAGTTATACAGCACTTCTTACAACCTTGGCAGGTGGTTGTGCGATTTTAATTCTCACGATACTACGTGTGGTTAAAAAGATCGATCGTAAGGTCAAAGAAAGCTCTTAATTCGAATTCAAATTCGCGTCTAAATTGTTTACTTTTTGTAGCATTGGATCTATAGCGCTCAAAACTTTTGCTGCAGTGTTGTCTCCAAAAAGCTGTTTGGCAAATGCACACTTTAAAAGTGTTTTTAGGGTCGTTTTATAGGGTTCAATCGTCCTGTTGTCTAATTGTGACGTTTCTAAAAAATACATTGAAAATTGCTCATAAATTAAATCTGAAATTTCAAAAGCCTCCAAAAATTCTAGTTCAGAAAAAGAAGTATACTCCATACGTTGACGATCTAAGTGCTCAAATACAAAAAAATCCATTAGCCCTGAAATTTTTAAAAACTCGACAACATCAGAATTAAAATTTGGATCGTAGGGCACATAAACATCTGGAATAATGCCGCCACCACCATACACAGTTTTCCCTTTTGGTGTGGTGAATACTAGGCTGTCAGACACACGATCTGACGGCAATGTGTCTCCAGCGCGGTCTTCCATCCGCTCATAATAGGCGTCATAATAGGCTTCTGACCCCTTGGCGTATGACCGTTGTATAGAACGGCCTGTCGGTGTGTAGTATCTAGAAGTTGTGAGCCTAATTGCACTCCCATCGCCTAAATCCATTTCTCTTTGCACTAATCCTTTACCAAAAGATCGGCGACCAATAATGGTCCCTTTGTCATTGTCTTGTAGTGCTCCTGCAACAATTTCGCTAGCAGATGCAGAATTTTCGTTGAGTAATACATAAACTTCAGCGGCTTCTAAACGTCCTTTTGCTGTAGCAAAGCTTTCATCAATTGTATTGCTTTTGTTTTTTGTAAACAAAATGAGCTTCCCCGCTTCTAAAAATTCGTCTGCAATTTGTTCAGCGATTTGTAAAAACCCTCCAGGATTATCTCTTAAATCGAGTACTAAATTTGACGCGCCTTCGTCTATCAAAGTATCAAGTGCTTTTTCAAACTCTAGGTATGTACTTTCAGCAAAACGATTTATTTTTATATAGCCAAGTGTTGGACTGATCATATAAGACGCTTCTACACTTTTGATGGGAACCTCGGCACGAATGATTTCAAAATCTAAGACGCTATCGACCCCCGCACGCTTGACTGTTAACTGTACTTTAGAATTTTTTTTACCTCTAAGGCGCTGAATGACTTGATCTGAACTCCAATTTTGGTCATGAATTGTATCCTGATCTGCCATTAATATGCGATCGCCAGCCAAAATTCCAGCTCGGAAACTTGGACCACCTTCAATTGGGCGAATGACGGCTATGGTATCTTTGTAATTATAGAACCGAACTCCAATCCCAATAAAGTCGCCTTTCATGTATTCTGTTACAGCGGCTAAATCTTGTTTTGGTATGTATGATGAGTGAGGGTCAAGGTTTTGTAAAACCGTATCAATAAAGCCTTCAACAATACTATCTGTATCCACTGGATCTACGTACTCGTACTCTAAATAATCGATTAGGCGGTTTACTTTTTGTTTGCTTAGGTTAGTTGTATGGCTGTAAGAATCTACTCCACTGGGATTAAATTTAACTCCAATAAAAATTCCAACTGCAATAAGGACTCCGGCAAAAAATGGAAGATGTTTTTGGTTTAATGCCATCAAATTACAGGGTTATCAATTCGACATTTATTCCTGCTTTTTCTAAAAATTCAACCCCCGAAAGATCCTTATAGGCTTGACTATACACTACTCTGGTAATTCCCGCTTGATGAATTAATTTACTGCAACTTTTACAAGGGGATAATGTAATGTATAGTGTGGCACCTCTACAGGACTGTGTAGACGATGCTACTTTTAATATGGCATTTGCTTCTGCGTGCAATACATACCATTTGGTATACCCTTCTTCGTCTTCACAAAAATTTTCGAAACCTGTGGGAGTTCCATTGTAACCGTCAGAAATAATCATACGATCTTTAACAATAATTGCTCCTACTTGTTTACGCTTACAATAGGATAATTTCCCCCATTCAGAAGCCATTCTAAGATAGGCTTTGTCATATTTAAGTTGCTTTTGCGTGGTCATATAAAGTGGGAGATTAATTTTGTTTTAAACGAATAAAACGCTTGGTTTTTTAAATTACATCAACTTATTTAAGAAAAAAGTGGACTGTTCACGATTAAAGGAAGCATTAGTCCTATAACTACAGCCGACAACACCATGACCCAGTCCCGGACTGAAAATCTAAAAATAGTCTGTCCGACAAATCCGAAAAAGAGGACGCAAAAAACAATTATAAATTGTCCGAGCTCTATGCCTAAAGCGAATTCCAGCACCGATAACAGCGTGCTTTCATTGGGCCTCACTAGCGACTCAAATGCGTTTGCAAATCCTAAGCCATGAATAAATCCAAAAAATAATACTACGCTAAAAAGGACTATTGGGTTGGAATATTTAGATGATTTTCCAGATGTGAATATATTATACAGTGCCATAACAATGATCGTAAAAGGAATCAACCACTCTGTTACATTGACATTTAGATTTACAATATCATAAACCCCCAATAACAAGCTGAGTGTGTGACCAAGTGTAAATGAAGACACTAGTAAAAGGAGACGTTTCCAATCTTTAAAAAGATAAGGGATAGTCAGGACTACTAAAAACAGGATATGGTCATAACTTTTAAAGTTGACAATATGGTAAAGGCCTAATTCTAAAAATTTCAAAAAACTATCTAACATTGTTGCGTTGGTTTATGCATTCAAAGTTAATGAAATAATTGATTACATGCATAGTCATCTGTTAAATTATAAGGCGTTAAACCCTTCTAACCCACACTCCAAAAAAGCTTTGTACTCGTCTTCATCTGGTGTGTATCCAACTGGAGCATTTAAAACGGTTTTACCATCTGGACTTACTAAAACATAATAGGGTTGTGAGTTGGATTGGAAAAATTGGGTTTGAAAATGTGCCCATTTATGACCATAATTTTCTAAGACGCGAGCACCACCTCCAAGGCGTTTTACTGTTAGTTTTTGATCTTCTGGTAGTTCTTGTTTATCGTCAACATATAGAGAAATCAATACATAATCGTTTTCGAAATAGGATTTAATCGCTGGTTTTGGCCAAATATGTTCTTCCATTTTACGACAGTTAACACAAGCATATCCCGTAAAATCAAGTAAAATTGGTTTGTTTACTTTTTGAGCATAAGCAACCCCTTGTTTTAAATCTTTGAAACAGTCAAAATTATTAGGGCAGTCGTTTGGATATAAGAAACTGTAACCTACTGGCGGCGCCAATCCACTTAATAATGTGAGGGGCCTGAATGTTTGCGTTTGCGTATTGACTCTAAAACCAGAGCCTAGGTAGAGTACAAAAGCTAAAACAAGGACACCAGAACTGACTCTAAAAAAGGATAGTTTTTTTACGGGTGAATCATGCGGGAATTTGAGTTTTCCAAAAATATAAAGTGTAAGCCCTGCAAAGACCAAAATCCAAATGCCTAAAAAGACTTCGATTTTTAATATACCCCAATGTTTCACTAAATCGGCATTGGATAGAAATTTGAATGCTAAAGCCAGTTCTAGGAAGCCTAAAACTACTTTTGTGGTGTTAAGCCATCCTCCGGATTTTGGAAGCGCTTTTAGCATGTTTGGAAATAGTGCGAATAGCGCAAACGGTAAGCCAAGTGCAATTCCAAAACCACCCATTCCAGCGGTCAATTGCCAAGCGCCGCCATCTGCGGAAAGTGAGCCTGCAAGCAATGACCCCAAAATAGGTCCTGTACAAGAAAAGGATACAATAGATAACGTTAATGCCATAAAAAAGACCCCTAATATGCCACCAAAGCCTTCGCCTCTGCTGGTCGAGTTTGTCCAAGTGGATGGCAAGGTGAGTTCGTAATACCCAAAAAAAGAAAAAGCGAAAAACACAAAAATGACAAAGAATATACTATTCAGCCAAACATTGGTTGAGATTTCATTCAGGATGTCGGGATTAACTGAATCTAAGAGATGAAAGGGAATGCTTAGTGCCACATATACCAATACAATAAAAACCCCATACAAAATGGCTTTAAATATGCCTCCTTTTTCGTTGGTATTCCCATCTTTTTTGGTGAAAAAACTAACCGTCAATGGGATCATTGGAAATACACAAGGCGTTAGCAGCGCTAGTAATCCACCCAAAAATCCTAATCCTAAAATTGTCCATAATGAATTGTTTGATGATTTAATATCTTGAGATAAAGAACTCGATTGTGTACTGCACTCCACTGTGGTTTTTGAAAAAGAACCTGGCGTCATTCCATAAAGAAGTTGATCAGCATTTTCAGTGAGTTCCAAATCAGAGATTTGAGTGCCTCCTACAATCGAAATACCGGTTTCAACAGCGTACTTAAATGTAAATGGGTTATCTGGTTTATAGGTGCATTTTGTGTCATCGCAGGTCATAAAATCAATATTCCCAATGATACTAAATTCGGATGATTTTACCTTGATACGTTGCTTAAAAATGGCTGTATCATAATACTTTGAAACGACCATATCAAAAACAGGGTCATGTTGAGTAACTTTGTTTATTTCGGCTTCTGTTACGTCTTCAATTAATTCAAAATCAGCTGAGGATTCAAATGAAAAAACGGTTGGCAACGGACCTCCTTCTTCGACAAACTGTGAGTAAAGTGCCCAATGATGGTCCATCTTTGCGAGAAAAATAAGTTCATATTCTGTCTCTGAAATTTTTTGTGAACCAAACTCCCATTTCACAGGATTCAAGATTTGTGAAAATCCCGAGAGACTGATTACAAATAATACTAAAGATGCTAATTTTTTCATAAGATTAGTAGGCTTTTGATGCGCAATTTAATGAAAAATTACATTGCAGTTCAATAAGTAAATGTTAATATTCTGATTGTTGAGTGCGCACAAAAAAACCCCAACCAAAATTGGTTGGGGTTTTGTGATAATGAAGTGTAGTCCTTATTCTTTTGGCAAATTTCTTTCGTATTGTGTTACTCTTGAAATTTTTCCATCTTTGTTAAAATAGAACCATTCTACAAGTTCTTTTTCCCAAACAGTACCATCAGCAAGCACTCTCTTTTCTCTAGAAAATACCGTTACGCCAGATTCTGTATCTGTATTTTGAATTTTTAAGGGTACAATTGAATATATTTTCCAGGAAAGTTCTACGAAACTATCCATAAGTGATTGAAACACTTCTTGAGATAACACCATTGTATTACCATCAGAATCTAAAAACTTAGCACCTTCTGCAAAAGCTTCACTACACCCTGATGCATCTTTATTATTGTAGTCTGCTACTAATTTTTCAATCGCTTCTACCTCGCCTCTATTTGAAAACACTAAAGGTCTTCCTGACCATTCCGATTCCCCATCTCCGATAAATTTTCCACCATAATTTAAGCCAAAATTACTTGATTTTAATCTATTGGACCATTGTCCAAAAGCCATCACTTTATTGTCTTTATCAACAGTAAAAATCTCCATTAAGTTAAGATTTTCAATAGAACCATCTTTGAAGTTTCTATCTTCTGTAGACCATGCTAATACCATAGTGTTTTCTGAATCTTTCATCTTTACAGGGATGATCATATAAGGATCCATTGAAATTGTTTCCATTGACCCTAACCATTCTGTAGACCATTCTGAGGCTCTTTCCGCAAATTCTGTTGTGTAATTAGACATCAATGCTGCAGCATCTTTTGCGCTGTAATCTTTTGCGATTTTTTGGACGGTTGCTACAGAAGCATCACTTCCTATGACAAATGATTTTCCGTTGTTTTCTCCTTCGCCTAAAAATACTCCTGCAGATTGTGCAGTTACAAATAGACTAGAACAAAGCGTTAAGCTGTAAAGTAATTTTTTCATTTTAATTTTTTATTAAATTGGTTATTGCAAAATACTTGCGTTATGCAATTTAATAAAAAACCAACAATATCTGTTGATTAAACTGCTAAAAAGTTTTTTCGATATTTGATATATGCTAATTGTGATTTTTTGATAAAATCGTGAGTGGTGAGATTTTCAGTAGTGTTGAAAAACTGAGCGGACTTTGGTCCAAATTTCATTCTTGAATTTCGCTTACTCCAGTTGATCATTTCGTGAACTACAGAGAACATATCAATCCCTTTTCGCGTAAGATAGTATAGTTTGGTTTTTCTATCATTTGGAAGCTTAGTGACTTTGATTAAACCATATTTGATCATTTTATCTAGTCGATTACTCAAAATGTTTGAAGCAATTTTTTCGGGGGATTTCATGAATTCAGTAAATGTTTTTTTACCTAAAAACAGGTCTCGAATGATAAGTAGAGACCATTTGTCGCCAACAATATCTAAAATATTCACTAGCGGACAATGGGATCTGTTGGTTTTCATAACTTGGGTAGGTTTGTAGATTGGGTAAAACAAACTTATAATGTTTGGCCAGAAAATCATCAATTTTAACAAATTTTTTACATAAAAAGAAGAGCTAAAACTCCACCTTGACTACCATATAATTCAAAAAGTTAGAATTAGAACGTAGTAATCGAGTTTATGCTTGGCTAATTATGTACAATTCGTATTCCTTAGAAAATTAAACGGTTGAATTTTATTTTTTTCTTAATTTTACATCTATGAAAAAAATTACAATTCTCATCCATTGCATGGATCAGTCAGGTATCATTGCAGCAGTAACCAATTTTATTGCATCCAAAAACGGAAATATTGTCTATATCGATCAACATGTTGATCAAGAACAAGAGGTGTTTTTTATGCGCTTAGAGGGAGAGTTTGATGCTGAATCTTACAACAATACAGACTTTAGCACCCAATTTCAACAAGAAATCGCTCAGAAATTTAATATGAATTGGGAGCTCCATACTGCAGCCTACAAACCAAAAATGGCCTTGTTTGTCTCTAAGTATGACCACTGTTTGTATGATATTTTGGGACGGTATAAGTCTGGAGAATTGGCTTTAGAAATTCCAATGATTGTTAGTAATCACTTAGATTTAAAACCGATTGCAGATAGTTTCGGAATTCCATTTTTTCATGTGCCCGTTACAAAAGACAGCAAACCCGAAGCCGAAGCCAAACATTTGGCATTGTTATCCGAACATGATATTGATTTTATTGTGTTAGCACGTTATATGCAAATTATACCTGAGGGATTAATCAATACATATCCGCATAAAATCATCAATATTCACCATTCCTTTTTGCCAGCATTTGTAGGGGCTAAGCCTTACCACTCGGCATACAAAAGAGGGGTTAAAATTATAGGAGCAACCTCACATTATGTCACTGTAGAACTCGATGCAGGGCCTATTATTGAGCAAGACGTGACACGTGTATCTCATACCCATTCTATATCTGACCTTGTATCTAAAGGGCGTGATCTAGAAAAAATAGTGTTATCCACAGGAATCAAATTACACCTTGATCGCAAAGTGATGGTTTACAACAATAAAACCGTTATTTTTTCTTAATAAACCAATAACTTAAATTACAACTAGTATGGAACAAAACAACCAACCCACCATTCAAGTAACTGCTTCAGGAAAAGTCGTAGTTACAAACGCAAAAGACATCCTTTTGCTGGATAGCGAAGGACAGCCAATCGCAAAACGCAACCGGTTTTCGCTCTGTAATTGTGGAAAAACACAAGATATTCCTTTCTGTGATGGTGCTCACAAAGGGTAATTTATTTGCATCAAAAAAGCCACTACAAAATGTAGCGGCTTTTTTGATTTTTATAGAGCGCTTAATTATTCCCCTTCTGCAAGAACACGTTCTGTAACATAGAACATTTGAACTTTTCCATCAACGATAAGTGCGTCATGTACTTGACCTAGTTTCACTTCTTGACCTTCTACCGTTAACGTTACACTATGACCAGAAGTTACCCATTGGCGTAATTCGCCCTTTTTAGTGGTAAATTCATTTTCTATTAAATAACTTGTTTTCCATTTTGGGTTGGCATCTGCAAACCACGTTGTTAAAAATGCAATATGCGCATCTGTACCATCTATAATTTGTCCTGTTGGCGCATAGGCTTTAAACCCTTCGGCTGCATTTAGACTTTTAATTGTTTCTAAGTCACGCTCATTGTGTGCTACTATATATCTTTCCCAAATGGCTACATTTGATAAATCTCCACTATACAATGGAATTTTGACGCCATCATCACTTACTTCATATCCAATTGCTTTAGGAGTTGCTTCAGGACAAGGTGCTTTTGTACATGAAATTAATACGGCTGTCATTACTAGGGCTAAAATTGATTTTTTCATTTTAAAATTGATTATTGGTTAATGTTACTTGTATAACAAAAGTAGTGAAATTCCACCAAAAAGCACCCCAGTTTTGTTTAGTTAAGTGGATTTGACTACATAAACAAGGGGAACTTGCCGTTACAAGAAACGGATTCTTATATATTTATTAGGGTCGCATTTTAGGTCGAAGTACAGGCCTTCGTGGGTTAATAAACTGCAGCTGTATAAAATTCTATTCCACATCATACTGTTTTAGGGGAAATTAAAACCACAACACGTCTCAATAAAGACTGATCTCATTTCCAGTTTTGACCTTTGAGTTGCATAGCGGCTTTGAGGATATCTTTTTGGCTGATCTGCCCAACTAACTTTCCCTTCTCTACAATTGGAAACCGACGTCTTTTGGCGGCTACAAACATATTAGCAGCATCAAAAATATTCATATTTCCGTCTATAGTATCTACATTATTGGCCATGTGTTTTTCAATTGTTCGATCTTGCATTGGCATATTATAATACCTGCTTTCACTTATTTGCTTTATACAATCGCTTTCGGAAATAATTCCAATTAATTCGTTATTATCGTTCACTACTGGGGCTCCCGAAATACGATGCTTAATTAGGGCCTGCATTACATTTTCTATTGATTGGTTTGGAGTAAATGTGATTAAATTGGTGGTCATATAATCACTAACTTTAAGCGAAGTAGTATCCGCTTTTGATTGTTGGCGTCTGGCGCCTTGAAAACTTTTTATGGGCATGACATCTGGTTTAGTGAAAAATAAATATAACTAAAAAAAGTGGAGTTTCCTAAAATCTGTCTTTTTCCACTACTCAAGAACACTCTGATTTTGAGGTTATAGAACTCTTTCCCAACTCAACAGCTAATTCGAATCGTCTAAATTATAGTTGTAGTAAATTAATTACAATCCAAATGAAAAAACACTTCTATTCCAACCATTCTTGGTGGTATCAGTATCATGATTTATAAAGCTTCATCTTTAGAACTAGAACCTACAAAACAACGTTAAAGGGGGAAGTTATACCTATGGTTTAGTTAGTTGTAATATTATAGAGTTGTGGTTTATGGAAATCCAGATAATGATAAAAAGGCAAGAGCTGCTATCCCGGTAAAAACATACATACCTCCTATTACGCCCACTGTTTTCAAAATTGAAAACTTTCTAACTTTCACTTCGTAAATTTCGTTCACAGAAATTTTTTGTGGTTGACCTTTTTTCTCTAAAATCATTGTTTGCTTATTTTTCGAAACTAATCTACCTTTAATAGTTTTCCCTCCAACTCCCAAAACCTCAAATTTTTGATTTTTTTCGGCTGCAATAGTATTGTAATCAACTGTTTTGTAACTAAAACAACTTTGAAATAAAATTGAAAATGAGAGTAAAAAAATAAGTTTTTTCATTTTTTAAGGGTTGTTATATAATACCTATAAATATAGAACTATTAATTGCAATTAACAATGCTAAAGTTTTTTAGCTCATTCATATCTAGATGGAAAAGGGTGATATGCCTATGGTTTAGGATCTTTTTTGTTTTTCATTGCAAATCGGATGGTATCAACTATGCCCCAAATACATAGAGTTAAAAGAAGTCCCCACCAAATCATTACTAATACAGTGGTGAGTTGACTATCGATCTCCTTTTCAAATAAGGAATGTGCCCCAAATGATAATAAAACTATTATTAGTAGATTATCTTTAAGAGTTTTAATTAATTTTTTCACAGGTTTTTTATTTTATATCTAAATAGAATACATTTAAGATTAACCTTCAAGTGGTTTAGAAATAGCTGAGCTGAAAGATGAAGATATGCCGATGGTTTACTAAAGGAAAAATTTGGAAATTAAACGACCTAAAGCCATTCCAAAAGAAACAAATATGAGAGCCCAAAAACATTTTTCAGCCAATGTAGCATCATCCTTCCATTGTCCCCATTTATTTTTCATTGGGTTTCGTAATTTCATTCTGTTTTTGATTTAGTCTCCAATAATCAATGAAGCTACAGTCATTGAAATAATAATGAAGAATAGTAAATTCATACAGAAGTCATTCTTTACTGCTTTATGGCAGTCCAAGTACCAGAATACCCTGAAATTCGTGAAGACCAAGTGCCAGACCCAGTTCCATTAGTTTGTAGATTGCCTGAGTATGTTGTTTCATAACCAGTATCTACAGAACCAAAAGTGGCAGTTAAATTCCCATTATTTGATACAGTTCCTGAAATTGGGCTAAAACTGTCCACATATCCAGTAACTGTTCCTGATGAAGAAACTGTCATTTCAGCTGTGCCAAAATCATCCCCTTGATAAGTTGCAACCCAGTCCCCAACGAGTTCTGAATCTGAATTAAAAGCTTCTGAGTTATCATCACTACTACAAGAAAATAGTGTAACAGCTAAAAATAAATAAAGTAAATTTTTCATAATTAAATTGGTTTATCCTTCAAATATAATAAATAATTAGCTCAGTCGCTTTGTAAAAAGTGTATTGAGAAAAGGGCTAAAAGCGAAAAGAACAGAAATGTCTGTCAATTCTATGCCTGTGTTTGGGAGGCTTTTCGAGACTGGTTAGAGCGTTTGTGTCATAAAAAAAGCCCTTACATTGCTGTAAAGGCTTTATAAAACTTGCTCCCCCTATTATTCAAAGATGCAGCCAAGAATTTCTTAATTCACCTTCCTCGCTACATAGAAACCATACCCAAAGTAATCCTTAAACCTTTTGTATAGCTCTATTTCATCTTTGTAAGATTGAACA
>Ga0209199_1002408_pt1 | contig 20189 bp, 17 predicted proteins | sample COGITO_mtgs_1105_7_FD_184805 | JGI IMG/M metagenome (GOLD analysis project Ga0209199, IMG submission 184805) | Pelagic marine microbial communities from North Sea - COGITO_mtgs_110523 (SPAdes) (version 2) | ecosystem: Environmental > Aquatic > Marine > Epipelagic ...
TTGCTGCGGGGCGTGCTGGGGCTTGCGCCGGTCTTGATAGATTTTGGCATTAAATAATTTCTACAATGAATGAGCAGTCAGTATACACCTCGAGCCAAGGCGTGTCTGTGACAGTGCTGCCACATCGGTTGAGTGCAATTCATTGCAGTTAGAGCCAGAACCTAGCGCCGACGGGGATTGACAGCAATCGGGCCGCTCGCTAAAGTTGCGCTCCGGTCGACGATGCCTCCCCATCTGCATCTCAACAAGGCCGAATTGCCCAGGTGGTGGAATTGGTAGACACGCTAGCTTCAGGTGCTAGTGCTCGAAAGGGCGTGGAGGTTCAAGTCCTCTTCTGGGCACCATCTCCTATGTTTAAATGCTTGTTATATAAGACTTATTGTCATATAACAGACCCACGGTTACGTAAATCGTTACGGAAACGGGTTGAAAAGCATGCCAAACAATTATCCACGCTACGTTAGATCACTCAAAAATAGCCTTTTCTACGAACGCTCTTGGCCTTCTCGTCTAAAGCATCTTGGCAGACCTAGGTTTACCCATCCGCTTAGGCTCAAACTGGGTCAGTATACAGACGCTGAGCTTCATCGCGCCTACGCTGCAGCCAATGACGAGTTCGACCTGCAGCTTAAGCTGATGGAGAACAGCGGCTCGACTGCTTTTACAGAGACAGAAATAGAGAAGGCTGCAACCGCTCTCCTGCGCAAGCAGCGACTTAATGCCGGCGACTTTGAGCATGATGATGACTTCCACCATTATGCTGAGCAGCTCGTGCCGGGCGTTGACGATGCGCTTGATGGCGACCCTGATAGAGAACGCACTGCTGAAGAACAGATTAAAATAGCTGCCTATAAAGCGCTAAGCACTGCTGCTCGTAAGAAGCCCAAAATGCTCAGCTCTGTTTGGTCAGACTATGTTCGAGAAGGTAATGTCGACGTGACTACAACTCGTGCGGCAAGAACAAAGCAGAGACGATGGGAAAACGTCTTTGCTTACATCGGCGAGCACAATCTCAATACACCTAGCCTAGTCGATGTCATACACGACGGTTTAGACCGTTATTGGGCTGATCGACGCGAGCACGGTATTAAAGTGCAAAGCATTAAGCGCGAATGGCGCGAAACTCTTGCTGCCCTGAGGCTCGCCAGTGACAGGTACAGACTAGGATGGGTAATAACACCAACAGGCAAGCGCATAAAAGCAGATCCACCTAAACAGAAAACAGTGCTAAGCGACGCAGAGCTAGTCAGCCTTGTTACCACCTGTTTAGCTGACACTAAAACGCCCGAAGTGAGTGCTGCCATTGTATTTATGGTTCAGAGCGGGGCAATGGTTAGTGAGATAGCTAGGCTTGATGCTGACGACGTAGTGGCAGACTTAGACGCAGCAATACCACAGGTCGCCATAGGCAAAAGCCAAGACGTTAAAGTCAAAGTAGAGCAACGCCGCAGAGTAGTGCCAATAGTGTTTGGCAAAGAATATCTAAGACAGCATCTACCCAAAGCTATAAAACGCTGCAGCACCACTACCGAAAGCAACATGTCTAAACGCATTAGTAATAAGATGCGCTCGGCGACAGGTAATAACACCTTGTCTGCGCATTGCCTCAGACATACGCTAAAAGCGTTGTCAGACTCTGTTGACGCTAATCAGTCTCATGTTGCAGCAATCGGTGGTTGGTCCGGAGGGTCAGTAGTGATCAGCGCAGCTATGCAGCAGTACGGCGCAGCAGGACTAAGCAGCTCAAAAGGCTTCAAAGCAGTCCACGATACAAGTCGTAAAATTCTAGCTTGTGTTCTAGAAGTATTAGAAGCCAAGCATGGTGACAACGTAGTTAGCATAACAAGATAATCTAGGCGGATGGGCAAGCAGCGTGTCAGACAGATATGGTTTGCCTGCCGACGTAAAAATAGAAAACCGTACGAGCTTGATTATAAGGACGCGACATGAGGAATAGATTGCTACCTTCATCGTTTGATAACAACTTTGATGGCCACCCCGCCTCACTGTGGTTATTCGGCTTGATAACTACTGTTACATTAGGCCGCAGCCTTACTCACATATTTTTGCCTGATGGAGGCGCTCAATCTATAGCAACCGTGCCACTGAGCCAATACTCCAGTGGCGCAGAAAGCTCAGTAATAAGTGTTTTTGCACTATGGGGTTTATCCCAATTGCTGATAGCGCTAGTAATGTTAATTGCGGCATTACGTTATCGCAGCATGATTCGGTTGTTGTATTTATTTTTGATTTGCGAGTACGTTGGCAGAATATGTATAGGGATTTTCAAGCCGTTAGAAACGCTCCAGACGCCTCCGGGAGCTACAGGTAGTTTAGTCATATTGGGCGCTTCACTAGTCGGCTTGTTGCTTTCGCTTAGGACCAGCGATGTGGTTAAAAACTAGCAGCGTGTCAGACAGATATGGCTCTCCTACCGACATAAAGATAAAGCAGCGTTATTTGTTGCAGAGTATTGATGCGCCTAATGGTGTTGATTGGGGTTAGGCAAATAGCTGCTTCACCCTGTTGAATTATTTTGTAAGTATTCACGAATTGTTTCGGTTGAAAAATACATAAAGATCAAGAACGTTACAATTTCCATCCAGTGCCAATTTAAACGACTAAAACTGACTTTTATGCCTGTCGGATACTTGAGGCTGAAGAAGTATGCTGAGATATAAATCAACAGACCGTAAGTAAGACCATTCATTGAAATTAAAATCGCTGTATCCCTCTCTGTTTGACCCGAGTAAAGCGCAATCACTCCGACGACAACACTAATGCTCGCGCCCATTAGAGCTGCTTCGCAAATGGTGTCTATATAATTCGGCTTTGCAGATAAAAATAGTGATGCACCTATAACGGATAAATGAATAACAGCAACTTCTATCGAGAGATAAGAATCAATTCCGGCAGCACCGTGCATGACCAACACGTAAAGACCCCAGAATATAAGCAGTAAAGTGAGTAATTGTATCGTCGAGATAGAGTCGATAGTTTCTGTTTGCTTTTCTTGACGGGCAAAATATCCGAGCATAGATACGATGCCGCCATAAAGGATAGTCAGTAGCATAATAGCTGAAGCCGGATAAACCGAGGTAAAGTTCGTAGTAAATATAGCCATTCCCGTGGCTCCTACAACGCTTCCAAGCAGACCTATTGGGATGCCCAGTGCTAGCCAAACTTCTGACCAATGCCGTTTGCGAAAGTAGGAAGCTGCTATCTGTGTGCAAAGCACTGGGACGAGGACAGCGATTAAACCGTACTCATCAATTAAGAATGACATCATTTTGATATTCCATATCGAATGCTTTTGGGTTTTAATTTTGTAAATGTTAGAACTGCTTCTTTGCTGATTAGCAAGCGTGAGAGTCTGAGTAGGTGCTCAATATAAGCCTCATTAACCTGTAATATAACCTTACTTACTATTACTCTAACATAACCCTCGCTAGCCCTTATTCACCCTCCACAGCCCCCGTAGCTACTGACCTGCAGAGCTTCTGAATCACCAACTGAGGCTTACCTACAGGGGTGGTGATTCATGTGGTTTATTGTCATTAATATGATGCCCTTTAAAGCTCTTTACGAGCCGCTGAGGGGCTTTTATGGCCCTGAATGACTACCCAAGATAGGCATGATTAAAACTACTCTGGCGGGTCTTATATAGCGCCTAAATAGGTGGTCGATATGCGCGCCCTTGACTATAACTGTCTCTATAATAACGGCTACACTGCTTTAGCGATGATGGTGCACTAGGCTCGTTAGTGCTTAACAAAAGGCTATAAGAGTAACAGCAGCTAGCAGCTCAATTGAGGCAATAGGCGGCATAGAACTACACCAACTAGAGCGTCCCTATACACACGAAAGTGAACAGAATAGATAGTAAGGAGGTAGCAGATAGATGGTTAGTAATGACGCTACAGAAGATGCTATAGACACCACAGTCCCTATACACACGAAAGTTGCTGCTAACCAAGACTTCTTGCATTCTCTGGTGTCTGATCAGTCTCTGCCACCTGATGACGACGACCACCACACCTTTTTAAAGCCTAAGTCACTCAATCCACAGAGCAAATCCTATAGTGCTTTCGATGGCCTTGTCCGCTTCTGCATTGATGGCTCGGCAGCCAATAGAGGGCCTAAGCAACTCGAAACTCTAAGGCGACATTTTGAAAGCATATTGCTGAGTCTCTCTTGGGCTATGTACAAGCGTCAGTGGGTGTTGGTTGCTCTAGACAGTCATGCTTACTCCAAGGATGTATGGCTGAAAAGCTATGGATTTACTCACACTTACACCAAGAGCGTTATTGAATATTTAGAGAGCAAGGAGCTAATTACGGTAAAAGCAGGTAAGCGTTATGCGAAAAAGCCCACTAGAACGCGGATATATCCTACAGAGTTGCTTCGGAGAACACTGTGGAAGTTCTTCTTAGATTCAGAGCAGCCAATAGAGCCACCTTATGTCAGTATAAATATGCCTGATAGGGGTTATGAATACATCAATACAGGCCTTAGCGAAGGCCATCCAGACCTTGCTGACATGACGAAGATCAATGAGTTTTTAAAGGGCCATCAGTGGGCTTGTAAAGCCCCTGTGAGGCTTGTATACAAAGACACTCCGGCCTCCTCAGGCAGGCTTATAACGCCTTATCAGGGCCTTCCTGACCGCAAGATAAGGCTTCGTATAAACACTCTCATTGATGGTCAGCCAATCTGTGAAGTGGACTTCAGTGCCAACCACTTGAGGCTCAATTTAGCCGTCATAGCAGGTGAAGATGCCGGTGATACTCCATACGAAGATATAGGCGAGCGAGCGGGCATGGAAGACCGTCAACGAATAAAGGATTACATCACCAGAGCTATGGGTTCTAGCTCTAGAAAAAAGGCGACAGGAGCTTGTGTTAGCGAGGGAATAACACATAAACAGTTTGATGTGATTGAGGCTGCTGCTCTCAAGCGCTACCCAAAGCTCAACTTGTACACAGGCTTTGGTGTTAACGCACAGAGTCTAGAAGGGCAGATACTGAAGCAGGTGATGCTAGAGGGCGTAGGGCAGGGCATTGTAGCCTTGCCTGTCCACGATGCTGTAGCAGTTACTCAAGACAACGCAGACTGGGCAAAGGAGGCTATGCTGAGAGCATGGTTTGAGCATGCTAACTCTGGTGGGTCTGTGGCTAGGTCGCGGGTTAAAGTGGACTATCCTAGGCTGCCCTATTGAGTATTTACTTCGCTCTAACAATAATCTTCAGAGGCAAAAATCTCGCCGTTCTTATTTTCAAGCCCACCAAGGTTAAGTAGTTCTGCGATTGCGAAGCTCCAGTTACTAGACAAAGTCATATAAAATTTTAAAGTCCATCAAAAAGAATAACCAGAACCGGCCCGCTTCTTGAACGAATATTACGAGTTCCGTGAAATTCTTGCCACTCGAGTTGAACCCTATGTGTTGGCGTAGGAGTCCAAGTTGCGCCGATCTTAAAGGCCACGGTTGTCTTGTCGTCGAATGATGCCGTCATGTTGTTCTTGAACTCGTAATCAACGTGCCCTCCAATGGAAAGTGCTGTCTTACTCAGAGCTTGAATCGGCCATGTCTGATTAAAACCAGTTCTTAGCGTACCAATTTTTTCTCGGTTGCCAAACGGCTCCTCCACAAGTCGACCAAGGTTATTTAACTGTTCTCCATAACTACTTTCAAGAAAATGCATGCCGCTCCTCCACTGTCCAGTTCCACCTAGTGACGGCATTACTCGTATTAGGTCAACATTGTGATATTTTCTTACTTGATCCACAGAGTTCGCAATAGGCACAGGCAGAGCAGGAATGTTCGCGACATTATCGCCTTTCCAATCTAAATAATCTGTCCTAAAAGAAAGTGCCCATTTGTTAGTTATCTGAGCGCCTCCTTCGAGCCTAAAACCACGACCATTACCTATTCGATAAGCATCTGCAAATTGTGGTCTGCCAATATTCTCCTCCGATATATAGCTGACTCCTAGATAACGCACTAAGTTTGACTTCGATAGTTGCATCCCAATTACGCCTACATCCAGTCTCTTTGAACTTGCTTGTAAAAGATCAGCTTCTGCAAAATCTACATGCCTAGCTGTGGTTTTAAGGAAGTATGAAGTGCCACCTTGAGTCGTAATATTTAATATTGAGTTGAGCTGACCAAGAGTTGTTGAAGAGGAATAATCTTGCACATCTTGTTGGTCTGAATTTGATAGCGCTGCGACGCGGTGAGTTCCGGTTCTTGAGAGCAAATCTCCTATTGGCGCGTCAAAAGCGATGCTTTTTCTAAGCCCTGACATGCCAGCCGCGGAATATACTTTTCTCGCTTCTTCGTTTATGGAGCTTTGAGCGAACAAAGTTGACTGTGTCGTTAGGATAGCAAGCAGAATACTCAGCTTGGATACTTGTGAAGCCATAATTTAACCTTCATAAAATCAAGAGTAGACTGCCATGTATCTTTAGATCACTCGTGCAGACTTGCGAATTTCAATACTGTGCTATTTATGGCTCTCTCTCAGGAACTAAGTAAAGCAGACTTACTAAGTATCTGCGCCGCTACAACAATAATCTCAAGAGTCCAAAACAGTCCCCCGCTTAGTTATGAAGCCGCCCTTGGTTAAACCGTATACATGACTGTACAGAGAATTGGTTTCTTCGGAGTCATACTATATGTTGCCGCTGGAGTAAAAAGACACTAAGGAATGCTGCGGCTTAGCTTGCTTTGGCACTGGCATTTACACTCAGCGCTGTAGCAGTCACGCAGGACAGCGCGGAGTGAGCCAGGAAATCTATATTTCATTTCCTCTAATATGGACATCACTAAGTCTATTGGTTTAAATGCTTCTCAAACCACGCGAGTCGCGCTGCGTTCGCAATCTTAGCGTTCTCACCACCGAAACCGTGTTTCCCGCCACTTATAACAATCAGCTCTGACGGTACGTCAAACTTCTTGAGCGTTGCCAACATTGCATGCGAATGTGTCACATGCACTAATGGATCAGCATCTCCGTGGATCAGCAATACCGGTGGATCGTTGCTATCAACATGCGTAATTGGCGACATCATCGGAATCATCGCTTCGTCATAATCCAGAGCCGGAAATCGTTGCATTAATTCGTCTTGCTCGACTTCATTAATTATTCCCTGTACCTCTGCTTGATCCGATCTGAAATCTACTGGTGGGAAATACGCCACTATCGTAGCTACCGTATTATCCTGCTGCATTACCGGATTGCGCGCGTCAGCCTTTCCGCTGTCTGAATTTAGACCAACCATGAGAGACAGATGACCGCCTGCACTTCCTCCGGTTAAACCGATTCGATGGCTATCTATCTGATAGGTGTCGGCATTTGCCTTAATGTGCCTTACGGCCATATCGACATCCGAATATGCGTCGGGCACTTTATATAGCGGGGCACTTCCGTGATAGACAGGAATCATTGTAAAACCTGCTTCCAACATATCGGCAAATTGGTTTGCTCTAGTTTCTGGCGCGCCCCACGAGGAATACCATCCCCCACTCATCATAAAGACTATTGCTGCTCCGTTAGCATTCTCTGGCTGTAAAACATCGTAAGTTAGCGCCATACCATCTTTTCGCCCATAGATGACATCACTTATGTAAGATACTTCAGCTGCGTTAACAGCCTCCGTTAGAATCATGCAAAATCCACTTGCGAGTATTAACACCTTTCTTATACTTTTCTTCATTGCCTACTTCTCCCGAGATTCTAATATTTACTCGATCTGCTAATTGCTAATTGCTAATTGCTAATTTTGAGGGTTGTGTTCAAAAGTTGGTAGCTCTTCTCGTACAGCATCCCAGTGCCGAGCTGAAGATTTCCAAATACTAGCGTTAACCGTCACCCATGACGAGTCATCAAGACTCCCTGCTTTTATCAGTTTAATACCTTCCCAACCCTCAAGACCAACTACTACGCTCATGACCGGCGAACCGCAGTTTTCGCAGAACCCTCTATTCACTGTTGCCCCATCAGTGCCCACAACTGAATAGTATTTAAGCGTTCCTTTGACCGTTAGGCTAGATTCAGGAATGGCTATGATTGTCGCCTTGCCTGAGCCTGTCGACTTCTGACAGTCTAAGCAATGGCAATGCATTGCTGTGACCACAGCGTCCTGCTCTAGTCCGTACGATATAGCGCCACACAGGCAGCCTCCAGTATGTGTAGTCATAGCATCTTTCCATTCAGCAGTTTAGATTAGGCTAGAAGGTAACTTTGCTTGTAGTGCAAAGTAAATAGCGATGAATAGCCCCCAATTGACTGGATCAATTCGATAACAGAGCAGCGCAATCAGCCTAATAAGTGTCTGCGCAGGTACGGTAACAATTTCCACGGCCCAGAACAGCCTCCCGGGGGTGTAATTAGGACCGCCCTTGCTCCGACCGTATACATGACCGTACAGAGAGATAGCTTCTTGGGAGTTACACTTTATACATTCGCTGGACTAAGAAGGCTCTAAGGGAAGCTACTGCCTAGGTTGCTTAGGCTCTAGCACCTGCCTTCATCGCTAGAGTAGCCACAGAGGACAATGCAGAGCGAGCTTAAGAAGCTAGTTTGCTGCTGTGTCGTACTTCGCTCGAGCTTGATCTATTCTTTCAAGGTTATTGAGAGCCCATGTTCCTAGAGCGCTTGCAGGCTCGTGAAACGACTTACCCATTTTCGATAGCGTATATTCGACCTTGGGCGGAATAGTTTTGTGGTAGTTTCGATTTACTAAACCGTCACGTTCAAGTTTCTTCAGGACCAAACTCAACATGCGCTGTGAAATTCCTAAATTTCGCTTCAGTTCGTTGAAACGCAGCGTCCCATATTCGGCAAGTGAAATAATGATGAGCACACTCCAACGGTCGCCGACACGCGTCAAAACTTCATTGATTCTCGTGCAATTGGGGCATTTTTCGGGCGTGAGCATCTCAGTTTCCTTAGTGTTACCTAGGTTCAAATATGTGCCTTCTTGTCTAAACTTGTAGTTTCTAATAGGATGTAGGTTACAAAACAATACCACTATATCCAGAAAGAAACGATAGGACAAAGAATAATGAATAAGACACTCTCAGATCTTCTCAGCTGGCGTTATGCCACAAAAAAAATGGACCCAACGAAACCTGTTGCTGAAGAAAAAGTAAATAATATTATCGAAGCAATCCGGATGGCTCCAACATCAAGCGGTACGCAGCCTTTCGAACTTATTGTCGTAACAAACTCTGATGTACGCAGTCAAATTTGCAAAGCGGCGAGTGACCAATCACCAATCACAGAGTGCTCACATCTTTTAGTGTTTGCTGCATGGGACACTTACACTGAAAACCGTATCGATGAAGTTATAAACTTAAACATTGAAAAGCGAGGCGATCTGCCTTTAATTAGACAATATTATGGAAATCTAAAGGAAAATTACGTCCCACGAGATGCCGAGATTAATTATGCTCATGCTGCGCGCCAAGCTTACATTGCTCTGGGTTTTGCAATGATTGCAGCGGCTGAACAAGAAGTCGACTCAACACCAATGGAAGGTTTCGATCCTACTTTAGTCGACAAAATTTTAGGGCTGAAAGAGCGTGGTTTAAGATCTGTCGTTTTGTTGCCATTAGGCCACCGTGACTCGACAGGAGACTGGCTGCTAAATATGCCCAAGGTTCGCAAAGCGCGTGAGACTATGGTCACGGTGGTCGATTAAGTCGTCTTCGTTTTGACTTTCAGAGTGGCTGTAACGTTAACTGGACTTGCTACAGTTTGCTAGACACCAATCAGCGTTAGAGCCATGGAAAGCCGTACATCTTGTAAATGTTGACTCGTCTTGAACAGAGCAGCGAAATCAGCCTAATAAGTGTCTGCGCAGGCACGGTAACAATTTCCACGGCCCAGAACAGCCTCCCGGGGGTGTAATTAGGACCGCCCTTGTTTGCTAGGGGCATTATGATAGGCTGAGAGATGTTGGTTACGGAAAAGGTTACGGAAATACAATCAAAGTGATCGTGAAAGCGCCTGTTTATAAGCCCTGCAGGCCAGTGTTTGCGATAGGTTGTTGCCTCTTCTAGGCACCATCACTTCTGTAACTCCCCAAAAGACGCTATATATATAGGCCTTTCAGCCCTATCTAATTCCCGCGAAACTCATTTGTAAATAAAAATGTAGATAAAAGCACGGGCGGCCTTTCGAACACCTCCGGAGTCTGTTTTGTCCTCTGCAGTTTGTTACCGTACCTGCGAAGATACTTAATTGACCGATTACAACCTTCAAGGGGCAGGTCGCTCTAGTTAGCCTCAGACGAGTCCTTTAGGTGCAGTCTGAGTGTCTAAGTAACGCCAACTAAATTAATTCAAATCAACCTAAACGCGCCATTTATCAAAATGAACTTGAATAAGCTCAATGAGTGTTCCGTCTGGATCGATACAAACTGCAATTTCTGCCATACCATCTTTTCCAGTCATGGGTGGGCTAATGAAATCGACGCCAAGGTTTGTTAGCTTGTTGTAATCTGCCTCTAAATTCACAGTCGCGAGGCACATACGTACTAAACCTAAATTAGTATTGTTCAATGGTGTTGATGGAGGCATGTCATTGAGCTGCGTCAAATCCAATTTCGGATAGCCATTATCTAACTGCATGATACACGCTCGACCGAGGGTTTCTTGGGGTAACCCTAAAGCGGTGCGGCTACCTTCATCGATTGAATTAGATTTTGTCTCCGCTGTTAATCCAATGTACGGGATAGAAGGTATATAAACGCCAAAACCTAACTTCTCATAGAACTTAATAGAAGCATCAAGGTCACTAACATTGATGTTTATGTGCCCCATTTTAGTTTCGTCGATTGCTCATCTGACGCTGCTTCATCATTGCTCTGCGCGGATGCAGTAGACTGCGCTAGAAACGGACTGACAGCTAACAACTGCAACAATTTTCGACGTAAATTCATACTTAGTTAGCTTTAATTAGAGAATTTTTATTGTAACGCGAACTTATACAAACACCTATGTCAAAACAAACAAGGGCGGCCTTTCTAACACCCCCAGGGACATTACCGCGGCTGATTCACCCCGCTAGGCAGGTAAGCGGCGGAATCACGGCAAACCCTGTTTTGCTACTCCACTTGCCCGTGTTTATGTTAAGTTACCTCCGTATGTTTTATCAATTTACTAAAAACCATCTTGATACCTAAATAAGGAGTTAACATGCTTAAACTTTCTAGCGTGCTGGTACTTTCATCGCTTGTCATGCCAGCACTGGCAATGGCTCAATCCTCAATGTCTGTGGAACAAAAAATCGCAGCGGCACTTAAGGGCGAGCACCGCACGGAAGCCGAGCTTGCGCGCGATGCCGACCGTGACCCGATGGCGGCTTTGCAATTCATCGGCCTTAGAGATGACATGACAGTGATCGAATTTCTGCCCGCAGCACAGGCCTACTACACCAAAATCCTTGGACCTGTTCTTGTCGACAATGGTCACCTAATGACTGTTGATAACAGCAATACGTTCAGTAGCTGGGGAGAATGGACCGAAGAACCTGAGTTTAAGATGACCCACCCTGTGGTTATCGAAAACAATTACAGCCGCGAAGAGGGTCGCTATGTTCCGGGCGAAATCGAGTTTGGTGTAGCCGAGGCCGATTTATTCTTGCATTTCCGCGAGTATCATAACTTCAACGAAGCAGACAATATGCGCATCAATGCGAAAGTATTCGATACGCTGAAATCTGGCGGTGAGTATGTGGTTGTTGATCACACGCGTCGTCATATGCAGCCCGAAACTGGTGTATTAGGCCGTCGTGAAGATCCAGTCGATGTGATTCTTCAAGTGCAGCGCGCAGGCTTCGTTTTGGATCGAGCTTCGACTATGTTTTTCGAAGAAAGCGATGATCTTTCGAAGGAAGTCGGTCAGATTCCGAACATGACCGACAGGTTCTTCCTAGTATTCAAAAAGCCGTAACGGCGCGTTGTCATTAACGAAAAATTGAAGAGCCCGACAGTATTTCGGGTTCTTTTCTTTTTTCCGATTAACGAGTTTATTTTTCCTCTTCGTGCGGCGACTTTCTTAAATTGGTAAGTTCGTAGCCGAGCGACTCTACAACCGAAATCAGCTCTGAATAATTAGCGTCCGAAATCTGCGGCGTGCGCGCCATCACCCACACATAGTCTCGCGCATTGCGCCCAATAATTGTTTGCTCATAGTTATCATCGAGGTAAACGATTCTATAATCGGCCTTAAAGGGCCAGATAAACTGCATCCCCCATACCGCATTGCCGGTGTCTTCAACAACGAATCCTTTGGGATTATATTCCTTGCGCTCTCCGCTAAATTCGCCTTTGTTAAAAGCAAATGTGGTGGCCACCGTGCCGTCTGCATTCAGGCGATAAGTTTCAACTGGATTATAGGCGTCGGTTTCGATAAACGTGGGTATGTTGGCAATCACATACCAGTCGCCCATAAACCGATTGAGGTCGACGGCATCTACTACCGGCATTGGCTCTGCTGTTTTACAGGCACCCACCACCAGTAATAAAACTGTTGGAACCAGGACTTTGAGTAACCGCATACACTTTCCTCGGGTATTTTCAAACGCTAGTTTGTTGCGAAACTTGGCTAACGCGGGGTACAACTGAATCTGGAGAATTCTAACCCTTATTCGTCTTCGCTACTCAGAAACACGCTGGGATCGCCTTCGCTATCGATATTCGCGTGAACCATTATCGGTCTGCAGCATACTTGGCAGTCTTCGACATATTCCTGCTCATGCACCGAGCAGTCAATTAGCAACTCGATCGGTTCTCCGCAGTACGGACAGGAGCTATAAGCTGATTCTAGTGTAAATTTACCCATGACTGAGGGTACGTTCCCGCGCCTAGTTGCGATCTATGCCCGCGCAGTGAGATAGCGACGTTCAAGCCGCACGGGCCGCCGAATCTGTTAAAAGGCGAGCCGCCGCGTCTCTCAGGCGTTTGGCCGCAGCTGGATCGAGCTGATGCTCGAAGAGTGTTAAATGCTGAAGGAAGGTTTGCTCGACCGCGCTAGAATCGAATGCTTGCTGCGTTTCGCGAAGATATTCGAGGCCGAAGCGGATGAGAATTATGGCGTTAACCGTGAGATGATCGATTCGGTCCTCGGGACAGTCTAATAGCCCGACCCGCACCATCTCCGTGAAGAAAGCCCTAAACTGTGCGCGGCTTTTATCGTAGAGACCGGTGATATTGTCCAACACGATCTGGCTGTGGCCGCCGTAGTCGGCCTGATCGCGATAGAGAAACCGGTAGAGCAAAAGCTCGCGCTCGTGAGCCATCATAAGCTCGATATAGCCCTCGATCACATCCGTCTCGCTACTGGGCCTAAGCGCTAGACGCTCGTTCGAGTAACGCACGAATTCTTCAGAGATCGACTCGAGAAGGTGACGCTTGGTTTTAAAGTGATACCAAAGATTGCCCTCCGAGATGCCAAGCTCCGCCGCGAGCGCAGCGGTGGTCACATTACCGTAGCCAAACTCATTAAAACGAGCCTGTGCTAGGGCAATTATGCGCTCTCTGGTTTTCATTTTTCCGCCTAGTGTTGTGCCTCTGGCATATCGACTATCAAGCCATCTAGTTCGTCGGTAAGTGCAATCTGGCAGGAGAGTCTTGATGTGGTCCTCACGTTTTCGGCGAAGTCGAGCATTGACTGCTCCATCTCACCGCGCTCGCCCAGTTTGTCAATCCACGCCTCGTTAACGAATACGTGGCAGGTTGCGCACGCGCAGGCGCCGCCGCAGTCGGCATCAATTCCTGGGACATTATTACTCACTGCGGCTTCCATTACGCTGCCGCCCGCGGGGACATCGACTTCGTGCGCCGTTCCATCAAATTCTATAAAGGTAATCTTCGGCACTGATGCCTCCTACTTGATAGCTAACTACTGTTAATGATCGCAACATTTACGCAAAGTAAGAGCCCGAGCGCATATGCCTATGATGCAAGGCTATGCGCTTAGCTCAACGTTTATTTGGCGTGAAGAATCACAGGGAGGGAAGTATAACCAAGCACGAAGTTAGAAAGAACCCGCTCAGGCTCGCCCACAACCTCGACACGCTCGAAACGATTGAGTATTTCCTCCCAAAGAATGCGCAGCTGCATCTCGGCAACACGATTACCCATGCAGCGATGTATACCAAAGCCGAATGACACGTGGCGACGAGCATTCTCACGATCGACCTTAAATTTGTCGGCCTCTTCGATGACTTCCTCATCGCGATTTCCAGAGATATACCACATCACCACGCGGTCACCTTTCTTTATATGCTTGCCTTGAAACTCGATATCTTCAAGCGCCGTACGGCGCATATGACCCAGAGGGGTTTGGTAGCGAATAATCTCTGACACCATATTAGGGACGAGCTCGGGGTTTGCCTTTAATTTGTCCCATTGCTCTGGGAAGCGGTTAAGCTGCAGCACACCCCCGGTCATGGAATTACGCGTTGTGTCGTTACCGCCAACGATGAGCAGGATTAGATTGCCCAAAAATTCCATCGGATTATCGAGCATGTCTTTTGTTTCGGGGTCATGCGCGAGCAGCGAAATGAAATCGAATTTGCGTGGCTCATTTTTTCGTTGATTCCAGAGCTGACCAAAATAGTTGAGGCATTCTTGCAAGACTTTGTTGCGCTCCTCAAATGTCACGTCACTGCGACCCGTTGATGGCGACGCGGTTGCGACATCGGACCAGTAGGGAAGAAGATGCCGATCCTCAAAAGGGAAGTCGAATAACGTGGCAAGCATTTGCGTTGTCAATTCGATTGACACTCTGTCTACCCAATCGAATTCTTCGCCTACAGGAAGCTCATCAAGAATAGTACAGACGCGCTGACGGATGAGTCCTTCTAGATCGGCCAGCTGCGTTGGTGCAACTGCAGGCTGCGCGGCTCGACGCTGCACATCATGAATAGGGGGGTCTTGTGCGATAAACATTGGCGAATAAAATTCATCAGGACCGTCACCGACAACTATATTTTTATACGACGAAAAGACTTTATGATTGGAGTCGATCGCCACAATATCGTTGTATTTCGTAATCGACCAGTACGCGCCAAATTCGCTATCTGCGGTGTAGTGAACTGGGTCTTCTTTACGAAGCCGGCGAAAGTACTCTTCGTGTACGTTCTCTTTAAAGAGTATCGCCTGCGCAGGATCAAGCGATTCAAGCGGAAGACTCCATGGGTCGCGCCACGCTTCGGAATTGTGAGCATTGCCGAGAGGTTTTTGGTGAGTTGCTGCTTGGGACATAAGCCTTCCTCATTTATCGTTTATTCCGAACGCTAGTTATGCACTTCATTTTGTAGCACACCCTTGATTAGGTTATAAACCCTAATTAAGAATAAATGCAAGGACGAGAAAGTATGCCAGATCAATTGTTTCACTCAAACATCCAGAAAAAGTCGGAATGAAGATTCCAATCACGGCTAGGGGGCCTTTCCCAAGCGTAAAGAAGGAGAAGAAATAGTTGGATTATTGTGAACATCTCAGGTAACGTGACCGAACATTCAAAATATGCTATTCGAGGCAATTTGCATGCAATCGATTTCAGATTCTGACGATTTTTTGAGTATTAACGTTACAGATAGTTACCGATAGTGACGCTGCGCTCTGCAGATTATTGGTAGTAACGCCGACTAAGCCATGGAATAAACCTGCAAAATAGCAGAGTAGACAATGGTAGGTGTAATTTTGCTGTATACCCTCTCCTCAGACTAGATGAGCGGCAGTTATCTGCTTTTCAGTCTTCTAGTCATTCCTTGCCGATGTCGGACACTCACTACGCCAAGCTTTTATTGCCTTTCAGAAACAGACGGCGATAGGAAGACCTTTGCTTAGTGAGGATCAGATCGTCCTAACTAGGACAAATAATTACAATAACGAGGGGATGAACATGCAACATCGGAGTAAATTCGCTACCCAGTTAATGGGTGCCGCAGCTTTATTTTCTGCAACAAGTTTTGCAGGCCAAGTCTTCGCGCAAGATGGCCAGCGCCGCATCGAAGAGGTAGTCGTCTCTGCCGAGCGAAGAGAGGCATCAATCCAAGATACCTCTATTTCGATTACCGCACTTACGGGAGATAATCTCGAAGACTTCGGTATTCGTAACCAAGAGGATCTACAGAATTTTATTCCAGCAACAACTATCCAGCCGTATGACTCGACAATTCGCGGCGTCGGCCGAAACTTCCGCGCGCTCGGCGGCGACCCAGGTGTAGCGACTTACACTCAGGGAATCTATTCAGAAGACTTAATCACGGCAACGGCGGCTACTTTCTGGGATGTCGGCCGAATAGAAGTGTTGCGTGGCCCACAAGGCACTCTCTACGGCCGTAATGCAGTCGGTGGTGCGATTAATATCTTGTATAACGAGCCGGCGTTTGAAAAAGACTTCGCGTTCAAATCTATTGTGGGTAACTTCGGTACGAAAGAAGCCTACGGAATGATCAACACGCCTTTGATCGAAGACAAATTAGCGATGCGCGTAAATTTCAGTCTTCGTGACCGTGACGGGATTGTAGAAGAGATTGGCGGACAGACCGGCGATGTCGACGGTCTAGGCACTGATAACGGCGCGATTCAGTTTAAATGGACCCCAACTGACGATCTCGAGTTTAACTATCGTCAGAACTTTCTCAATGTCGACCGCTCATTCGGCGGCGCTAACGGCGCAGGTCTAGTTGTGCTCAACGAAGGTGGCGAGAACAATCGAATCACTGATGCGCTCGTTCCTGGTTATCGCTTTATCGATACGAATAACACCGATCAAGCAAACTATCTTCAGAGCAACTTCTACGATTCGAGCAAGCCTATACTTAACTTCAATCACCCGTTAACAGGAGCGGTTGGGCAAGCACAGAGAAATCGTGCAGGTATTGATTTTGGTGATTTTGATGGCATGCAAAATGCCGCGGCATCATTGGATGGCTTTGGCTATACAAGTCAAGCATCAGCTGACCGTTATAATAATTGTGTGTTCCCCGGAGACGTTTCCGGCTCAGACCTCTGCGCTGCATCAGATGGCTTAAACTATGAGCAAATTATCAATACTTCTGTTCAGTTTTCGGCTTCTTGGGCTGTAACAGACAGCCTTGAACTAGTTTATCTCTATGGTGACACGGTATTAAGCTATAAACGAAACACGGACGATGATAATACGGCGTCAAAATTTCACGATCGCCAATTTTATGTGAATCATGAGGCAGATTATACCTCACATGAATTACAAGCTTTTTATGATCTCAACGACAGAGTAACTATAACCTCTGGAATATTTGGCTATGATGCTCTTATTGATCAGCGAGGAGATTTTTACTCTTCAGTTGGTGAGTCCCGAATGACAGATCCTTACCAAGATAATACTGCCATCAGCGCAGGCATGTCGGCAGCGACCGGTATCCCGCAGGGCCTAAGCGCTTCAACATTGGCGTTTGGCGGCAGTCCTATGGTCAGTTTAAATAGCGCAAAGCTTTCGTGCTCAGTGGCCAGCCCTGCAGCTAGTTGCTCCCCCAATAACGAGGGCAACAATTTGCAAACCTCGGCTTGGTATGGGGACGACGGGTCAAATCCAGATTTGAATGTCGTTAATGGAATCCAATCTGCGGCTTCTGATCTGCTTTATGCAACTCAAACAAAACGTGAAGCCTTCGCCGCGTATACTCAAGCCGCAATCGAATTGAATGAGAAGTTCACATTGACTCTCGGCATTCGCTACGCAGAAGACAAGTTAATGGCCGAAGAAAATCTATGGCGCTATTCAGAAACTGGTGCAGCTCCAGGCGGATTCCTAGGATTGTATGGCGGACTGGCACAGGTCAATATTACAAATGGTGGACTGATTCAGGGTGACGACGGCACCTATACCCCAACTGCGAAGGCTACTAACGGAGGAATACCCTTTGCCCTAAGCGTTTATAGGCCTTTCGAGAGGACCGACAAGAAGACCACTGGTCGTATTAATCTAGACTGGGATATCAATGATTCGACGATGATGTATTTCTCAGCGACTTCAGGATACCGCGCCGGGGGCTACAGCTTAGTGTACTTCAGCCAAACTCCTACCTACGATCCCGAAGAACTAATAGCCTATGAAATCGGATACAAATCGCAGTTATTAGATGACACCCTTCAATTAAATGCTTCGTTGTATATGTATGATTATTCTTCGATTCATACCTTTACGACTGAGGTAAATACGTTAGGAAGCACTTCTACGTCGGTTCTTGCCGCCGGGGGAGCTGAAGTTTTGGGTCTAGAAGCTGAATTACTGTGGCTTGCTTCTGATAACCTGACTCTAGGCGGAAATTTTAGTTTCACGCCAAGTGAGTACACTGAGTCATTCTTAATATCTGATACGTCGAACGCCAACATCCCTGGCTCGCTCTATCCAGAATTCGAAACTCTGACACAAGACATCAAAGGTAACGGGTTGATTCAGGTGCCAGAGAAAAAATTCACTGGCTGGGCTAGCTACAATAAGCCGTTAGCAGGTGGGGATTCTATTGAATTTTTCAGCGTCTACAGCTGGATGGATGACGTCTACTACTCGCCTTTCGAAGAGCAATCTGAGATGGCACCGGCATACGGTCGAGTCGATGCTCGCGTTACTTGGCGCTCGGGTGAAGGCAAATGGGCGATGACGGGATTCGTGAACAATGTGCTTGATGATATTGGTCATCTGCAGATCATGCGAACAGGAGAGGCCGAATTTTTCCGTCATAACTCGACAACAACTGCTCCGCGCATGTACGGGCTCGAATTATCATATACTTACTAAAAGGCTGAAATTTTCTTACTTTTTTAAAAGTAAAATAATAAAAAGACTCGGAAAAAATGGCCTTGAGCTCTAATAAAGTTACTAGGCAATCAAAGTTAGGTAGAGGCTCGGCTTCAACCTGATAAGAGTAGATTAAACTTACTAAAAAAGAGGCTTTCAGATAACGCATCTGAAAGCCTCTTTTTTATTGGGGCGAGGATTCGACAGGGTAATTCTCGGTGTTTAAGCGCAATAATACATCGGCCGACTGCAACAGCTTATTTGCTAGACGCGGTGAAAGCTGAGGGTTATTAGCTAGATAACCACCGACAATTTCGGCGGCGCGCTTCGAACTCGTTTGTCCAAGCGCTGCATCCAACCATCGCCCAGGGAAAAAGATATCGCCCGTCTCTTGGATCTCTTCGACTAGGTTAAGCGCAGGCAGAATTAAATGAGGAGCGCCGCCTCTCAACGGGCTCTGTAAATTGCGCATGGCTTCAAGCACCCAAGGTTCATTCGATCGATTGTCTGCATTCGCAAACGATGTAAACAGCGCATCTCGCGCCTCATCCGAATCAGACAGTGAAGGACGCACAAACCGATAGCGTGCAAGCCTGTCAGTATTCTTTATTCTCGCTTCTTGTTCATCGAGCCGGCGCGCACTCCCATCGACTCTGCGCAGCGCGAGGCCAGACACCAAGGCAATCATGTCAGCCTCGGAAAGCGGCAGGCCTGCAACTTCCTCATCGCCCTCCCATAGCCTTATAAGGCGTTCTACCCCTGTATCCGTTGTTGCCAGGGCTCGATAGCTGCGATAAAAAGCGGCGCGCGCCGAGGTGTCTCGCAGCGTCGACTCGACTTCTCGCCAGAGCATTGCCTCGAGTGGGCCGCTTACCGCCAGCCTGGCTTGCGTGTCTAGCCTCAGCCAATAAGATTCGTCGAGAGTGCCAAGCACGCGGTTAATAATCAGTTCGTTCTGCTCGGCTGGTAATTCGCGCAGCGCGGTATCGAGGTATAAGCCTGCCGCAAGCCTACCCTCTTGAACCTCTTCCCACAGCGTGGTCCACGCTGCGCCGCGTGCGACAGGAGGCTCTATAGAACCTATATCACGGAGTAAGCCGTTCTGACTCTGCGGATCGAGCACGAAGTCGGCGTATTCGATGCCACTCGCATTGGGCAGAAGTATCATCGCGTCTGACGCGTCACCCGCGGGAGCAGGTATCACCACAGCGTCTGAACCCAATTCCATGTGGTGAACGGTTTGACTCGTACTCGTTATCTTGAGCAGGCTCAGCTTCTGGGGCCAAATCCGGCCCATTCCAGCGGGGTCTTCTTGGCGCACAACGACGTGCGTCCGGCCCTGTTCATCGCTTGCTTCTCTCGTTACAACAATACGAGGCCGGCCTGC
>Ga0209199_1002410_pt1 | contig 20178 bp, 18 predicted proteins | sample COGITO_mtgs_1105_7_FD_184805 | JGI IMG/M metagenome (GOLD analysis project Ga0209199, IMG submission 184805) | Pelagic marine microbial communities from North Sea - COGITO_mtgs_110523 (SPAdes) (version 2) | ecosystem: Environmental > Aquatic > Marine > Epipelagic ...
GCGTGCGATACAAGGCTCAGACCACTGAAACACCAAATGGAAACCCACTCACTTCAGAGAAGAAACCACGCATGAGCGTCTTCGTTAAGAATCCAAAAACCGGGAAATGGCAGTTGACCGGCCACTCGAATTTTGATGTCTACGTCGGCACCGGAGAAACCCCGACAAACAACTAATCCAGACTGGGTTGCCTGCTCAAGGGTGGAATGTCCGCTAGTGCACAATTTCTGGGTAGCGTCGTTGAAGGAGGTTCGGTGAATTCACAGACTCGGATGCTGGTCCACTTCGGTTTGGCGTTTGCACTATTGACTGGACTGTTTGTCTCCTCCGCCGCGGCCGTTACCAGTAAACCCGATGCGGGAACTTCGTGCGTGATCATCGACACCGACTGGGATATCGACGATCTCATGGCGATCCCGGCGGTAGTGGCAAATCGCGACATTGCTGCCATCGTCGTCACGGAAGGCGCTAGTACCCCGCGAGTCGGCGCTGCCGCGGTCTCCACGATGCTCTCCTCACCTCGCCCAGCTCGCACTGTGCCAGTCCTTCCTGGCATGTCCTCGAACGCCGACGTGTCTGGATTTACGTGGATCACCGGCCTCCGCGAGAGCCAGGCGCGGGTTAACGGACTTCTCGTCGAGCCTATCTCGGCGTCTACCAGCAATGTTCGCGCGGAGAAACTGCAGTCGAGATTGACGTCGCTGACAAGGAATTGCACTGACATCGAGTTGATGATCATCGGCCCATTCACGTCCTATGTGACATACGAGCCGATCTTGAGTGGTCGCGTCTCACGAGTGGTCATGCAGGGGCGGCCCTTACGAGGTGATCCGACGACTGCCCCGGGTGAAATCTCTTTCAACTGTCTCTATGACCTCGCTTCCTGCCGAAAAGCATTTCCCACACTGAAGCGAATAAATCCCTATTGGATTGACGCGCCCAAGGAAGGGCCCGTTGCGTATGCGCCGTCGACCAGCATGGTGACGTCGCTGAAATCCACGGGATTGCCGGGAACGACCAAGCGCGCGCTCATGGGGAACAGGAGCACGTGGGACCCATTGGCGCTGACGCCAGGGTCGAAGTCACTGTTCTGGGATCAGAGTGCAGCCCTGTTCCTACTCAACGATCGGGCTTTCCAACAGGTAGGTGGCCACTGGGAGTCAAAACTGCCACTTGCCGAGTTTCAGAATCGGTGGACGTCTGCGGTGAACAACTGGTCATGGTGATGTGGCAACGATCCCGGTCACATACATGAAGTACCTGCGGGAATGAACATCGATAGCAGCCAAGCAGTTATCCACCTGTCGTTGTGTGATCTCGACAAGGAAGTCCTCGCTGGTTGCAACTCCGATAAATATTTTCCCTGCGTTTTCTCCGATACCGCTTACCTAAGAGGAGACAGGTAATGGGAGCCATACCCGAATCCATCAGTTGCGAATAATGGTGGGCGGGCAGCGTACGTTGTCGGCCCACCATTAGTTCGCACAACGACTTTAATTTCGGTGTTCGTTAACCCACTTTGCTGATTTCCCAAAGAACAAGGAGACAAATCCGGCAAGTAGCAAAATCGTGAAAAGCAATTGGAAAATATTGTCTGCACTAGTTGCTCCGGCAGTCCCTTCGTCGACACTTCCGGCGACAAAGAAGAGACCGATGATTCCGACGGCAGAATAGATAGTTCCTGTTAGTCGAACGGCAGGAAGGTACTGACCCCGGTAAAGCAAAATTCCGAACATGAGCACAACCACTGACATTAGCCCGAAAATGTCTGCGGTGATGTCCAGGTGCTCGTAGACGGAAGTGACATCGTCACCGCCAATTCCAAACTCCGCTAGTTCAACAACGTTTGCGTGGCTCGATCCTTCGAGTACGGCCGAGACGCTCACTTCGAGTAAATGCATCGCCTGAATAAAACAAAGAGTCGCAAGTGCGACGATCTGCCATGGTCTAACTTCCACCTTAACTCCTAGCTAATATGTTGGATTCCTTTTTCACAAAACAGATTTGTGACAGCCTAAGGGTATTGACAACATAAATCCCTCTAACACCGTGTAATCACGGGTCACTTATTAAACGTTAGTTCAGGTGAAGTGACCTCCTTTAGTGGACCTTTTCACGTGGTCCAAATAACCGTGCTTCCACAGTAGTGCCACAGCGAGACTGCACCCATACTCATAACTCAAGGCTTATTCGAGAGGGTATTTTCGAGAAGGCACATTCGGAGCACGATCAAAGACGAAAGTCGGTCCACAATGTCACACACGCCATCAACAGGACTTGATCAAGGGAATCCAACGGGTTCCTCGCGAGCACGCAAACGTCAGCGGTTGATCATTGCAAGTGCCGGAGTCGCAATCGTGTTGATCGCGGGAGTACTGATCACGGGAGTGATTCCCTCTGGAGATCGAGCCGGCACCGTCACTTCGAGCGCGACACCTGAAGCAAGTGTTAGCGCAACACCTGTAGAAAGTGTTGAGGCAACCCCGGACGTGAGTGAGAGCGCGACGCCCGAAGCAAGTGTTGAGGCAACCCCGGACGTGAGTGAGAGCGCGACGCCCGAAGCAAGTGTTGAGGCAACCCCGGACGTGAGTGAGAGCGCGACACCTGAAGTTGTAATCGTCTCCTGTGCTGATGGTGGTGAGTGCGCGGTTGGAGACTTTGGTCCCGGCGGGGGCATCGTCTTCTACGTAGCGTCCAGTCCCTTCACGTGCGCACCAGATCGAGCGAGCAAGTGCACCTACTTGGAAGCCACAACGGCGATAGGAACTGGTCCCTTGTGTGACGTGAACAAGTACAGCCGGTTGCGGCCGTTTGAAGGAATCGGATTGGGCTCACAGAACACATATCTGGCAGGAGCCTGCCCCGGTGGAACACTGGCTCAAACCATGAGCATGACTGACGGGGGTCAAAGTGATTGGTTTGTTCCATCTGTCGCGGAAATGCAGCTTGCCTACGACAACGCAGGAGTAATTGGGTTATCCGTTGGCAAGAATTTCTCATACTGGGCGTCGACTTTGGGCAATGCCGGGTCAACAGCTGCACGACTCCGTACTGACATAAATTACTGGAACTACAACTACGGAACAGCCAGCAGTGGAAACTACGTTGTCCCCATGCGAAACTTCTAACTTTGGTGGTCCAATCCGGTTCCATTTCATCTTTGGGAGTTTGACGTGTCCTTGCTATCCGTGCCTGAATTCGTTTCTGCTGCACTTTCACAATCCATTTCGTTGGCCACCGAAAATGTAGCTTTGGGTGGCGGCCCATTCGGAGCTGTGATTACTTCCCCTGATGGCGTTGTCGCTACAGGCGTCAACCGCGTGACTTTGGATTTGGATCCCACAGCTCACGCTGAGGTTTGTGCTATTCGCAATGCTTGTCGTGAAATTGGATCATTTGACTTAACCGGTTTCACTTTGGTGAGTTCATGTGAGCCGTGCCCTTTGTGCTTGGCTGCTTCCATGTGGGCACGGGTGGGCAGTGTCTTTTATGCCGCGGACCGTGCTGATGCAGCGGCAGCTGGATTTGACGACGCAGCCTTTTATGAACTGATGGACACGCCTCGTTCCTCATGGCCTTCTGCGCCAACCCAGGTCAACCATTCACTTTTCGCGACGCCATTCGATTCTTGGCGTGCACTCGATTCCCGTATTGAGTATTAGTTTCCTTTTGTTGGCCTCGGGTGATAACGGGGTTTTGGCCAAGTGTGGACGCAAGCCTCACACGGGAAGTGTGCAACTGGCCGGGGAGTTATTCGGTTATCCCTCAAACTAGATTCAAGCTGTCATTTAGTGTTTTGTCGAGATTCTGTGCCACCACTATGATTAATGGATGCACACTCGTATCTGGAAACTGATGGCCATTTTCGCTGCAACGGCTCTGGTAGGTCTGGGCCTTCCCACCTCTGCACATGCTGCTACCGCTCCGATTAAGAACATAACGGTCGGAGGCATGCCCACCGGATCGGTGACCAACGACAATGTGGCGTACGTGTCAAATCAAAGTTTGGGCCAGCTTCACATTATTGATATCTCTGCAGCGAAGCTCGTAAAAACGCTCGATATTTGTCCAGTGCCATCACCACCAGCTACAAGTCCCGATGGCACTAAAGTCTTCGTCTCCTGCGGTGACAACACAGTGCGCATTGTCTCGACCACCAGCAATACAGAGATTGCGAAGATCCCGGTGGGTACGGGTCCAGGTAAACCCGTTGCTTCTAATGCCTTCGCTTATGTATCCAATGTGAGTTCCAATGACGTCTCAGTGATTGACCCGGGGACCAGCACGGTTGTCGCCACGATCGCGGTGGGGTTAAACCCCACAACCGGAGTATTTGGTACCGGCGATCAATACAATTCGTTCATTAACAACCTGTACGTACCCAATCGCAATGACGGATCTATTTCGGTGATCAGCACCAGCTCGAATACGGTGATAGCAACAATCCCCGGGCAGTCGCAAATCAGTGAAGCGGCGGTGGCACCAATACTTAGTTCCGTGGGTCCCTTGCTTTTTGCTTCACAAATCAACGCTGGCGAGTTAGCTATCCTGTCCCAAGACCCGGCTAATGCATCAACCACTGACTCAACCATTCCGGTTGGTGACAATCCCGGAAAGCCAGCGGTCAATATTGACGGCACTCGGGTTTATGTGTCCAACTACAGTGGTAAATCTGTCTCGGTGGTCAATGTTGACACCAACAAAGTAATCGCCACAGTCCCCGTTGGAGTCCAACCTGGCGATCCAGTCGTTGATGGTTCGGGGTCGAGTGTGTACGTACCAAATTTTGGTAGCTCAACAGTCACAGCAATCAGCACCAAGACAAATGCGGTCCGCGCCACCTACTTCGTTGGCAAAGGACCCATGGGTGTGTCACTCACCTCAGATGGGGTAACACTCGTTGTGTCGAACTCGAATGACGGAACCATTTCGCTTGTGAAAATAGCGGCGTCCGCCTTCCCCAAGGCACCCAAGAAAGTCACGGTGAGCACGGCAACATCAAAGCAAGGAAAAGTAACGTGGAAGAAGTCAACTTCTTCGGGCGTGACCGGGTATGTCGTAACCGCCTTACCAGGGGGTAAGACCTGCACAACGACTAAAACCACCTGCACAATAAAGAAACTGACCGGGGGCGTGAAGTACACGTTCGCCGTTCAAGCGAAAAGCAAGTATGGCGCAGGTGCTCCAGGCAATTCAAAGCTCACGACAGTGAAAAAGTAATTGTTTCCTCGCCCACAACGCTGCGGGTAAATTGTGGTAAACATTCCTCATGAACCTAAAGAGAAACCGACTTTCGCTCACAATCACATCAAGTCTTGCTGCGACCTTGGTAGCAGCAACAATTTTAGTCAGCCCCGCAGCTAACGCTGCTGACTCAAACAAGCTCGTGGTCATGCAGGATGCTCCCACTTTGGCGACTGCCGCGCACACGGAAGCAAACACCTCTGGGGCAGTGCTCTTCTTCGCTGCAGACCTCCGGAATTTAAAGCGCAAGAAGATCGGCGAACTAATTGGCCAGGTCACCACTATCGATGTCACTCTTGATGGTGTCAACGAAGAAGACCGGTTTCGCGAACTCGTGTTCAATATGAAAGACGGCCAAATAGTGGTCCTCGGCGCTTCGCAATACACCGCGACCACTGCTCCCGATTTTGCTAAAGATAACGCACCCGTTACCGCAGTTATTGTCGGTGGAACAGGTGATTACATTGGCGCTCGCGGAATTGTCACCACAAAGAAACTAAAGAATGGGACTTTCCGTCACACCTTCACATTCATGAAGTAAAACATGTTCGACAGCCGCAGTCACCAGAACTACTCAAAGAACTGGCGGTATTGGGAGTAAGGAATTTGCCCTGGTGTGTCACCGTTCTCTGAGGCATACAGCGCTTGGGCGACTTCCGTGGGAATGGCCTGCCAGTATGCCGGCATTTTCGCGGCCAGTTCAGGATTCAATGCGTAGATCAACAGGAAGTTAACGATCCAGATCGACGGAGCCATTGCCATTCCCAGTGTCGCCTGGGAACCGTCCGCGCGTGTATTTTCCAGTAGCTCCAACGGTTCAGAGGTTCCCTGGGACCGGTATCCAAACGGAACTAGGGGCGTGTAGGCAGAGGAATAAAGTGCTGCCAGAGTGTCGCGGGCACCGTTCTTCCGCATCCACTCTCCCATGTAACCGCACGGAATCCCGGCTGGAATTGGGAGATCTGGAAAATTGCAGATCACATCTGGTGCAAGTACCCAATTGACTTGACGTACGGGCGAAGAGTCAATTGCAGGACTTGAAAGCATGCCGTCTGGGCTAACAATCAAACCGTAGGAACCGAGCACGATTTCAGACCGCCCGCCATCGACAATTCGGGTGTAGGGGTTAGCTCGCGTGTTCGTCAAAGCAGTCACGCTGTAGTTCACGAGTTCGGCGGCAATGATTGACGAAGCCGAGATGCCGTCCACTCCTCTACCAGTGACAAATTGTCGGTACTGCTCCTTGGTCATGGCCTTCTCTTTGGCGAAACCAAGTCTTGACGCGATCCAATCTGCGCGAATTTGACCAAGCTCTTCATTCACTTGGATTGGTCCACGCGCCTCCCCTGGAGCAAAAAGCTCATAAGCTGGAAGCCCTGCAAAAGGTTGGGAGAAACCAGTGTCGGGGACTCCTTCAACAGCGGCTTCGTACAGGTCGTTAGCAACTGCGGTCGAGGGAAGCGTAATTGCGCTCACTGCGACGAATGCGGTAGCCACCGCTAGGGAGACAACCCGGTTGGCCATTTTTTGTCTTTTCATCTTCACTTCTCTCACTCGTAATGCGACACTGTTAATCCCAGACTAAAATTTGTGGACTCTTCAGCATTGAATCTATCTTCGGTCTCATCGAAACAAAAACTCCATGAACCGTTCTGGTTCGGTTATCCCTCAAAACGGTCGACCTCATTCAATTATTTCGAGCCCGAATGCTCTCCAACTAATTCAACTGGTCGTGAAAAAGATGCGCCGTGGGGTGCTTACGAACAACGATGAAAAGCATGCTCACGGCACCGCACAACGCACCGAGCCCCCAGATCAGCCAAAACGATTGTCCCCAGAATGGGTCAAGGACATTGTCAATATTAATTGCGTAAGGAAGGCTTGAAATCGCAAGAAGCAATGCGCCGACTATGGCAAAGAACACGGCAGCCTTTCCAATTCGCCGGTGAAGGTGCTCTACATGATTAATTATTGCTACGGCAAGGAGCACGCAGCCGATAACTTGTAAGGACCAGCCCCAGCGGGTGCCTCCCGGCACCTCTATCCACTGTATGTAACCGGCGGCATAGAGAGTAAATCCAAGGCTAGCCAAAATGAGCGTGAAAAATGATGCATGCACGCTTATGTCTGATTCGTTGGTATCGCCTACATCTTTAATTTGTGCGATTCGGTGCTCTACTTGCCTTTCTTTGTGAACAGCAACTGCAGCAAATCCTGCGGCTAAGCACAAAAGGCCAACCGCCCACAACGACCAAGCTAGCCGAGACCAATTGGAGTCAAGGACAAACAGCTCAGGATCAAAGAGAAAGGGAGTTGTGCAAAGCCCGAGTAGCAGTGGGCCGGTAATGAGAAACACCACTGCCGGTCTACCAATTCGATAACTCAGATGCGCTAGGTGAAAAGTGACTGCTAACGCAAGTAACAGCGGTCCACCCCACTGCAAAATCCACGAAATTCGACCGGGTGCTTCATTTACCGTACCTGCGAGAATATTGCCTAGCCCAAAGCAAATGAAACCAAACATCGCGATGAGAAGTGACGCGTAACTGGCTTTAATCTCAAACTTTTGAGCATTTGAATCTACGATCGTTCCGGACTTTGACATCAAATACTCTTTTCATTTATTAAATTCTCGAGATACCATCCTTGTCGTCAACTTGAGGTGCCGTTAACCGTGCTTCCACGGTAGAGCAACTTCACTAAGGTCAGCAATGTCCTGGCATCAAGTAACTGAGGACCTGCTACCAGCGGGGCAACGACTTCCCAGGATTAAGAATTCCGCGCGGATCCCATGCTTGCTTTATGCGAACATGGAGATCGCGCGAAGGTTCATCAAGCTCCTGAAACAGCGCATGCTGCTTTAAAGACCCAACACCGTGCTCTCCGGTTATGGAACCACCACATGCCAAACTGACATCGAGTATTTCTTTGAATGCTTTCATCGCGCGCTCAGCTGCCAATTGATCACCGCGTGGGGTCACAATTGTCGGATGCAGATTTCCATCCCCTGCGTGGCCAAAAGTCGCGATCAATACATCATTGCGTTGAGCAATCACCTGGAACTCCCGCATTGAACGCGCGAGTTCCGAGCGCGGTACTGCTACGTCGTCAAGGAGCCAATCGCCCTGCGCTTCAAGAGCTGGAATCACCATGCGTCGAGCACCTAGCAGCATCTCTGCTTCAGCGGGATCCTCAGATTGATACACCTCTGATGCACCCGCACGGGAGCAGATTTCTTGCACAGTTAATGCCTCCGCATTTCCTGCGTCACCTGAAGTGTCAATTTGAATGAGGAGCACCGCTTCAGCCGTTGTGTCCAGACCCATCGGGCGCCAGTTTTCAACAGCGGTGATCGATGCGCGATCCATGACTTCGAGCATGCTGGGAGTTGTAACAAGCATGATGTTCGCTGCCGCCTGACCAGCATTTGCTACATCAGCGAATACCGCAACTACCGTTATAGCTGGCGCAGGTATCGGCCGAAGTCTCAGGCGAGCCATTGTGACAATGCCAAATGTTCCTTCGCTGCCGATCATCATTCCCGTGAGGTCGTAACCAGCGACACCTTTAACGGTTCGGCGTCCCAGTTGAGTGATACGACCGTCGGCAAGGACAACTTCCAACCCAATAACTGCATCTCGTGTCACGCCGTACTTGACACAGCACAGCCCACCGGCATTTGTGTTGACATTGCCGCCAATGGAACAGAAGTCCTTGCTTGCTGGATCGGGCGCGTACCACATTCCGTGTTTGCCAACATAGTCGCGTAATTCAGTGTTGAAAATTCCCGGTTGGGTCTCAACATAACCGTTGATTTCATCGACAAGAAGTACGTCTCGCATTTTTTCAACGCACAGAATTAGAGAGCCATCGAGGGCATTACTGCCACCGGTCAATCCGGATCCAGCACCACGCGGTACAACCGGAACCCGGTGTTTATAGGCAGCCTGCATCACCGCCGACACTTGCTCCACAGAACGCGGGAAAACCACCCCAATTGGCTCACCTGCAGCCGTGCCCGTTGATCGATCCCGCTGATAGGTCGGCAGCCGATCAGGGTCAGTAACCGTGTCACCATCAGCGAGTACCGCAGCACAGGCCGCCAAGACGCAATCTTCAGGACTCACGGAGTTAGGCTAGTCAATAGCGATGTCTAGTTTCCACGCAGTAGCGAACGGCCCGTCGTGCGAATTCGCGAATTTCCTTTGGTGCTGCTTCCTAAAGGGCACGAACAATGTCGTCGACTCTGTCCTTCGCATCGCCGAAAAGCATCGCTGAGTTCTCGTTGAAAAACAATGGATTCTGCACACCGGCATAGCCCGATGCCATGGAGCGCTTGAACACGATCACGTCACTGGCGTTCCAAGCGCGCAGCACCGGCATACCGGCGATCGGGCTTCCCGGATCAGTCTCAGCCGCAGGGTTCACCGTGTCATTCGCGCCGATCCCGGTCGTCCCCTCCTCGCGCTAGCCTCCACCTTCCCCTAGGCATGTGCGGATTTGCGAGCTTCGATTATTGGAACTCGAGTCAGCTCCCCATGCTCAGCGCTTGGCCCCAAGGTTTCGCTGCTGGCCCCTATAATCCCTAGGCCAAACGCACATACGATTTTTCGATTGGGGCCAGGACGACCATTTCCGCGGTCTTAGTGGTCTAGCTCCAAGCCGAAAACGACTGGAGCCTGTGGAGCGTGATCGTGAGAGGCCCTCGGGTCAGTGGCAGCTTGAGGCCATGTTCAACGGCCTCGCCCTAGTAGCCGATGAATCCTCTGCGGACTGGCGCCAAAAAGTCAAAGGTTCGAACCGGCGAGAAGTAACTTGAGGTCCGCGACTCGAGCCGCATAGCGGAGCACTAAATGGACGGTGACTAAGTCCGTAATATTAGTGAGGTGGGCGTAAACTCAGGATCGGTACGGAAGTGAAACCCAATTCGTAGATAACATTTATAGATAACTCGAACGACAGAGACCCCGTTTACTCATTGGATGTTCTTTAACGCTCTGGCTTGGCCCCAATCGACCGTAAATAATTCAAAAAATCGATATTCATCAATGGTGTTGTTGCTTGGCTGGGGTGTTCAATTCACATCAGTGCGGCGATGTGAAGATAGCTATTGGTTCACAGTCGCTTTGCTGCATTTAGTTGATGATGTGGCCATGATCTTGCCCACCCCTACCTTTTAAATCCCGTATTGCTCCGATACGTCCGCATGAGAACGACCCGCTAATACTGCTTCCACGATAGCCTTATTTTTCGACATGGCTAAGGGTTAACGATGTCGTGAAACACCACACTTACGGGCGCACTTTTGTCAAGTCCCGGGTGCTAGGGCCCTGTTTGTGACCTAATCCATCGTGGTACCTGCGCGCATCAAAGCCGCTGCTACTTTAGCCGCGTGAGAATCGGCCTCGATCAGAACGCTGAGAATGCGCTGTACGAACGCTCTCGGGCCATGTGGCATCCGGTGGCCTACATCAATGATGTAACCGACTCTCCGATTGCAGTTCGGCTGCTCGACGAGCCCCTGGTGATCGTCAGACTGAACGGAGAAATCGCCTGCTTCGGCGACCTGTGCATCCACCGCGGCACGGCTCTCTCACTCGGGACAGTTACCGGCGCGAACCTGCAGTGCGCGTACCACGGCTGGGAGTTTGACTCCAGCGGATCGTGCGTGCGCATTCCCTCCCGGCCGCAGGGCAGCATCCCGCGCAAGGCGCGGGTGGAGAAGTTCGCGTGCAAGGAAGCGGCAGGACTCGTGTGGGTGTGTCTGGAGCCGCCAGCCCTGTTCCCGTTGCCGGAGTACTCCGCGTGGAGCGATCCTGACTACCGCACCATTCACATCCCGCTGTACGACTGGCACAGCAGTGCTGCTCGGCGGGTGGAGAACTTCATCGACTTCTCGCACTTCCCCTTCGTGCACGCTGGGGTGCTCGGTGACCCTGACAAGCCGGAAATCCCTGACCATCCGGTGACCCGCTCAGACCACGCGATCGCATTCGAACTCGGTGTCGAAGAAGTGCCGAACGAGTTGAAGGGCGATCAGGCTCTCGACGGCCCGATTCAACGGCAGCCGAGTACGTACACGGTCTCCATGCCCTACTCGGTGGAACTGGATCAGCCGCTGGGCGAGGGGCGACACTTCAGGCTGTTCATGGCTTCGTCTCCCGTCGGCCGCAAGGAGACGAGGACTTTCAGTTGGTGCTCGCGCAATTACGACGTGGACCCTGCGAGCGACGAAAGCTTCGTCGAATTCCAACGGGTCATCTTGGAACAGGACCGGGTGGTGGTCGAATCGCAACGGCCGGAGGAATTACCCATTGACCTGAGCGAGGAACTGCACATCAAGGGCGTGGATCAGGCGTCGATCGAATACCGGCGGTGGTTGCTGGAGTTGGCGTCTCACTAGAAGAAGTCGATGAAGGTGAAGGCCTACCGTGTCGGTTCGGTGACTGGATCAGTAGGTTTGGGATTCGAATCCCTACGGGCGCACTTTTTCCTCACTCGGAAAACGGTTTTTCGTCACGAGTGGGTTATTAGCCACATGCATGCAGCAATACCGTAAAAACACGGTAGTGGCGGGAATCAGATCGAGATAGCGTCGTTTTCATGTGGAAAAGCTTCTGTGCATTCGTGTTGAGCGTAGTACTGGCGTCGACTGGCCTAGTTGCAGCGCAGATGCCTGTTGGCGCGGCAACATCGGACTTCGTCACGACGTGGGATACCACTACTAATCCAACAATCACCTTTCCCCTTGACGACACTGCTACCGACCTCGATTTCAGTATTAATTGGGGTGATGGCTCTGATGTAGATGGTCCGTATACCCAACTCAGCGGTGCGACAATCACGCATGCCTACACAGGCTCTGTTGCTACCCGGCAAATTACCGTCAGTGGCTCAAAACTTCCCGGCTGGGATCTTCTTTCGGTTCCAGCTTCAAAAGATCTCCTTATTTCGGTGGACCAGTGGGGTGGGTTCCGATTCGGTGGTGAATTCGCTTTCAAGGATGCAGTGAATCTGACGAGCGTGCCTCTTACGGGGCCGGACCTCACGGAGTACCCACGAGGTCTGAACGGGATGTTCCAAGGTGCAACATCCTTCAATTCCGACATAAGCGGCTGGAACACCGGTGCTGCCACTCGCATGATCAGCACTTTCTTAGGTGCTACGTCATTCGATCAGGACATCAGTGCATGGGATACCAGCAACGTGACTTTTATGACGTCCATGTTCCAGGGCGCCAGGTCGTTCAATCGGGACATCAGTGCGTGGGATACCAGCAGTGTGACGGATATGGGCCGAATGTTCGAAGAAGCCTCGTCGTTCAATCAAGACATCAGTGCGTGGGATACGAGCAGTGTGACTGAAATGACGCAGATGTTCGCCGATATCGCGTCGATGAATGCGGATCTTTCTAGGTGGTGTGTGACGGGCATTGCGAGTGAGCCCACGAGCTTTACTTCTAACGGTTCGTGGGCATCCAGCGATAAGCCACAGTGGGGAGAAAGTCCGTGCACTCCGTCAGGCTTGACACTGACATCGCCCGAACCGTTCCTGGTCCGGGCAGAGTGGACGCCGAGGTCAAGCAGTGGAGGCCCTGCGGACGTTGGCTACCTCGTTCAGGTTGCGCTCAGCGCAGCCGGCCCCTGGTACCTGCCCGTAGGTAGTTGTGGGGGAGCTCCATACTCAACCTCCACTCACTGCCATGTCCAGTCGTCCGCAGGCATCACGACGCTATTCGTCCGTGTCGCTGCCAACGGCGGAATAGGGGGTGCATCAACGAGTGCCTTCACGCCAGTGGGCAGTGTCTCGGTCAACACCTATGTCGCGCCTGCTCCTGGAGCGGCTGCGCCCAGCCCGACACCGACACCGACACCGACACCGACACCGACACCGACACCGAGCTCGACACCGAGCTCGACGGCTGGTGAGGTGCTGGCACCTGCGCCTGCGCCTGCAGCTCCATCCGTCAATCAGGGACCGGCCGTGACGGCAGCGGTTCTGCGAACCATGTCGACGACCACCCTGCAGGCTCTGCCAGCCTCGGTGATCAAACGAATTCCATCTCGATCCTTCCGTGCTCTCAAACGTGCGCAGATCAAGGCGCTCAAGCCCAAGCAGGTCGCGGCCATGCAACCGGGCCAGGTACGCGCCATCCCCGCGACGGTATTGCGGACTCTCAAAAGAAATCAGATCACGGCGCTTAGCCCAACCGTCGTTCGAGCGCTAAGGCCCGCACAGGTTGCAGAGCTCCAACCACTATTTTTTTCGTCGCTTTCCAAGAAGCAACTCAGTCGAGTAACGAAGAATCAGATGCGTTCGCTTACTCCGGCCGCCGCGGCCACCTTGTCGGTGCGGCAGATCTTGGCACTCAATCCCAAGGTGGTCTGGGGAATCAGCAAGGCTGCCTATCGAGGACTCACGTGGGCGCAGCAGCGAGCTTTCAGGATGGTCGCCTCTCAGAGATGACCTGGCCGGAGTGGGTCACAGCAATGCACATCACATTTGGGGAATCCACGGCGAGTAAATGGGCTTGCAGAGTGCAGGAGCAACCGCAAACCACAGGTCCGTGGGATCAACATCAAATTTCAGAATTCCTTGACAACGCAAGAATCCCCATTCGTGTTTCCTCCATGGGTTCTAATGGTTCGATTGTGCAGTCCCTTTGGTTCCTGTTCAATGGTGAAGCAATTTGGTGCGCCACCCAAGCCAGTTCGGTGCTCGCCCAGCGTTTAGGTGTAGATAGCCGAATAGGCTTTGAAGTAGCCGCAGATCAAGAGCCCTATCGAGGCGTGCGGGGTACTGGCCAAGCCACCATTCACCCGGACCTAGCTGAGGGCACCCTGCGCAGGTTGATTCAGAAGTATCAAGGTGATGATGAAACGGAATTGAGTCGGTGGCTGTTGAGCCGATTGGACAAGGAAGTTGCCATTCGGATCAGTCCCACACGTTTAGCCACTTGGGATTTCTCCGGTCGAATGGGTTCGGGTGGCTAACGCATTTCAGTGAGCGAGTCCAACACCGCCTGCACTCGGCGTCCCTTGGTTTCAACACCTTTCGCTTCATTCACTTTCCTGGCATGCTCCTTGCGCTTGGAGTAGTTCAATCCATCAAATGACTGTCGAAGACCGCGGGAATCCAAGGCATGAGCAAGTTCAAGTGGGATGTCAACTTCCCGATACCCGGAATCGAGTTCTAGGTGCACTTCAACCGTGTCACCCGCTTTTGCATTGGCCGCTAATCTGTTGGCCTGGGGAAACACCACGCGACATTTGCCTGCTACACCGGTTGCCGTGCTTTGATAGGTGTGACCGTTGATGCTCACTTTCAGCGGCGCTCTTTTGTTTGCGCCAAGTTCCATGAGAATTTCATTGGGTATTTCAATTGAAGCGTGATTGCCGTTGCCAATTACCTCGGTTGTGTACGTAACTCCCACTGTTACCTACTCTCATTCTTAATCGTGTGTGCAGACTCTGTCCACGATTGGTTCGGTCTCAAGCGGCGAGAGTACTGCGAGGTTCGTGAGATGGTGGGCTCCGCCCGTGCAGCGGGACCAGCCATCTTGATGGGTAATCATGTGTCAGCCACGGATCCTGTCGCGATTGTGATGAAGCAGTAGTGATGAACAAGCAACTCGCTGGGCATTAGATGTGGCTGCGGAGGCGATGGCCGATGGCAGCAAGTTGGGCCTCTACCCCCCGAGGGTACGCGGTCACCCGACAAAAAGTCACTGCACAAGTTGCACCGTCGAATCCTGATTCCAGGGTTGGAGTCAAATCCAGGAGTCCCCGTGCACGCAATTGCTACGACGTACCTCGGCACAAAGTTTGGGCGAAAGCGTGTTGAGGTGAATCTTTCCGCTCCACTGCCAATCGATGTTGCCACTATGCACCCCAACGAAGTTGTTGAAATTATGAAGAACTCCTTCCTTGATCTGGGGGGTATGGATTACGTCGATGCCTTTGGCCGCTCGGACACGCCACCGCCGAGAACTGCACAAATGCCCGGTTCGGCGGTTGCGTTCGCCCTTGGAGTCTGATGAAAATGGCTGGATCTTTGACGTGCACATGCTCACAGAATTGATCAAAGTGCAACTAGGTCCATCTGCCGTTTTCTAAAGGGCACGAACAATGTCGTCGACTCTGTCCTTCGCATCGCCGAAGAGCATCGCGGAGTTCTCGTTGAAGAACAACGGATTCTGCACACCGGCATAGCCCGACGCCATGGAGCGCTTGAACACAATCACGTCGTTGGCGTTCCAAGCGCGCAGCACCGGCATACCGGCAATTGGGCTTCCCGGATCAGTCTCAGCCGCAGGGTTCACCGTGTCATTTGCACCGATCACGAGCACGACATCGGTGTCTGCGAAATCGTCGTTGATCTCGTCCATCTCGAGAACGATGTCGTAAGGAACCTTTGCCTCTGCGAGGAGGACATTCATATGGCCAGGCAGGCGACCGGCGACCGGATGGATGCCGAAGCGCACCGTGGTGCCGTTCTCGCGCAGTTTGCGGGTCAGTTCGGCAACGCCGTATTGAGCTTGAGCAACGGCCATGCCATAACCCGGCGTGATAATCACTGACTTCGCATTCAACAACAACTCGGCAGTTTCGGCTGCAGTCACCTCACGGTGGTCGCCGTAGTCCTTGTCCTCACCTGGCCCAGCTTCGATGCCGAAACCACCGGCAATGACCGAGATGAACGAACGGTTCATCGCCTTGCACATGATGTAGGACAGATAAGCACCCGAGGAGCCCACCAGCGCACCCGTAACGATCAGCAGATCATTGCCGAGCAGGAAGCCTGCGGACGCCGCGGCCCAACCGGAGTAGCTATTAAGCATTGACACCACCACAGGCATGTCACCGCCGCCGATCGAGGCGACCAGGTGCCACCCGAGGGCCAGAGCCACGACCGTCACCACAATCAGCAGCCAGAGCGCGGGGTCAATGACGAACCAGACGGTGAGTACCAGGAAGACAACAAGCGCCCCGATATTCAGAAAGTTCTTGCCCGGCAGAACGAGTGGATTGGACTTCAACCGGCCCGACAACTTGCCATACGCGACTATCGAGCCCGTGAAAGTCACCGCGCCGATAAAGACGCCGACAAAGACTTCAACGCTGTGGATTCCCAGGGTGCCTTCTGCGGTGAGCAGGGCGATTTCCTCCGGACTTCCACCACCCTCCACAAGCAAGTAACCATTCCAACCCACCAGCACGGCTGCCAAACCGACAAAGGAATGCAGTAGTGCGATGAGCTCGGGCATGCCCGTCATCTCGACGACTCGCGCCCGCCACAGACCTATAGCAGCTCCGAGAACCATTGCCACACCGATAAGGATTAAGCCGAGGGATTCGATATTGCGATCAATGGCCAGAGCAATCGTGGCGACGAGCGCGACTGCCATACCCGCTATCCCATAAGTGTTACCGGCCTTGGCCGTTTCATGCTTGGACAGGCCAGCAAGGGCGAGGATGAACAGTAGTGCTGCAACCAGGAAGGCTGCCTGTGCGAGGGATTCGATAGACATGTGCTCAACTCCTCGAGAACATAGAGAGCATTCGTCGCGTCACGGCAAAGCCGCCGAACACGTTAATGCTGGCCACTAGGACTGCGACGAAGGCCAAGACAGTGATCGCGGTGTTGCCGTGACCGATCTGAAGGAGCGCGCCGACGACGATAATGCCTGAGATCGCATTGGTAACCGACATCAGCGGCGTGTGCAATGCGTGGTGCACGCTACCGATCACGTAGTTCCCGATCACAATTGCCAAGACGAAAACAGTGAGATGCACGCGGAAAGAGGGAGGCGACGCTGCAACCAAAAGCAGCAAGAGCGCGGCGCCAATGCCAACGTAGGTAAATCGACGAGAGGTGGTCATCGGTACTTTGGCCGGCGACGCTTCGGCGATCACCTGCTCTGCTGCCGGCTGCGTGGGCGCTGCAGAAACCTGCACCGCTGGCGGCGGCCAAGTGGTTTCACCTTCGCGGGCGACCGTGATGCCGCGCTGCACCGGGTCGTCCCAGTCGAGAACGAGTACGCCATCTTTGGCTGGCGTCATGAGCTTCATGAGATTCACAAGGTTGGTACTGAAGAGTTGCGAGGCCTGCGCTGCGAGGCGGCCAGGCAGATCGGTGTAGCCAATGATCGTGACTCCGTTGGCCGTGACCACGACCTCGCCTCGAACGGTGCCCTCAACGTTGCCACCATTGGCTGCGGCCATATCGACGATCACACTGCCACGCTTCATGCTCGCGACCATGTCTGCGGTAATCAGGATCGGAGCCGCACGCCCAGGAATCAATGCGGTGGTGATCAGGATGTCGATTTCCGGTGCCCACTTGGCGTAGAGGGCCGCGGCGCGCGCGTTGTAGTCCTCGGACATCTCCTTGGCGTAGCCGGTTGTTGAGACCTCGACGTCGGCGGCGTCGACTTCCAAGTACGTGCCACCAAGGGACACCACCTGGTCGGCGACTTCGGGGCGCGGATCAGTGGCATAAACGATTGCGCCCATTCCTCCGGCAGTTCCAATCGCAGCCAGGCCTGCCACGCCCACACCGGCCACAAGCACCTTGGCAGGCGGAACTTTGCCGGCAGCCGTTATTTGTCCGGTGAAGAATCGACCGAAGGCATTCGCGGCCTCGATCACCGCGCGGTAACCCGCGATATTGGCCATCGAGCTGAGCACGTCTAATGACTGAGCTCGCGAGATACGGGGTACGGCATCCATGGCCAGTGCGGTGATGCGTCGACGCGCCAGATCCGCGACCAGGTCAGGGTTCAGGCCTGGACTGAGCAAGGAGATGACGGTCGAGCCTTCGCGGAGTCGATCAAGTTGCTCTGTGGACGGCGCATTAATGCCGAAGATGATCTCAGCGGTGGCGGCGTCTCCGATCGAGGCACCCGCGGCAACGTAGGAATCATCGGAGAATGATGATGCGGCGCCGGCGCCCGGCTCGATCACGACGCTGTACCCGAGCTCAATCAGTTTCTCGACGGTAGTTGGCGTAGCTGAAACCCGAGTCTCCCCGGGAAGTGCCTCGTGGAGGACTCCAATAATCACTGAACACTCCCGATAGCAAGCGTTACGGGCTGCACGGCGCAGCCCCGACGGTCATTACAGTCGGCCAATATAGTGGTCATGCGCCTTGTGCACCCAAGAAGTGCTCAAAGACCACACATTTACATTTACACACAAGACAAAGTTCCGGCACTTATCAATGGCCGAGGATGGGTGAAACGACCCAGTCAACCACGCCCACTTTCCCAATATCTACAGCGACTCAGCACATGCTATCTACACAGGGACCCGTGTACCGCGACCAATACCCTCCCGCCACGCCTTCGAGTTCCATATCGCTGAGGTCAGCGTCAGGGTCACGTAGGGCCGGCAGGGTGATGGTGCACGGTGTGGGCGGACTGTTGCAAGGGTCAATACAAATGATCTGAAATCGTGGTTCTAGGACTCGTGTTAACGATGGTCCTGGACTACATATCTATGTGAGCCGGTTCAGGTTGTGAGTGATATTTTCTTGGAATAGGTTCCTGGTGGGGAAATTACCGTGGAAACACGGTGGTCTGACAAAACGGCACTCCACACACTTTGCGAGGTGAGGGAGTCACCTGTCGATGACCGTCCTATTTGGCCGGCACGGGCACAACCAGAGAGGAAAGCTCAATGACGAAGAATCAAGGCACGGGCGGTCCTGAGGACGCCACTCCAACCGGTGATGCGTCCCCCGGGGACTTGACTGATGAACAGATCGAAGAGGTCGGTGGTGGGACCCTGTTGATTGCCATGAGTTTGGATGTTTGCCCAGGGTCCCCTGCCCAAGGCTGGAGTAGCCACTGACTGTCGTGCGATTCCTTCGCCCCGAGACGTACAGGACCGCCCAGCCGATTACGACCCGGTTACCGTGAAATCACGGTGCGTCATTCACGGCTCGTGGATCTACGATTCGCGAAATGGATTCCGATGAAGGGTGAAAACGGTGATCAGCAGTCAAACGGGCCGAGGTAGGCCAACGCGGTGGATGGGGTTCCTTGCAAGTATCGTTGCGTTGCTCTTTGTTGCAGCGGCAGCTCCGGCTGCTAATGCAAGTACTGGTGACGCCGCGGTGCTTAAGGGGACGTGGATTGGCACGTACAGCGGCTATTCCGCAAATGGATACAAGAGCGGACAAGAGAAACTTGTCATCACGGATGTCAAGGGCAGCAACGCCAAAGGCACGTGGCAGTACCGCTCTTCAGCGAATAAGAAGTGGAGTAAGCCGAAGCCAATGACGCTTGCCATTTTCGATCAGGAAGAGACTTCCGTTGGGGGTCTCACCTGCTGCTAGAGCTATCTCCACTTTCGGCGTTGAGTTCGGGATTGGATCACAGGGTGTTGATGTTTATCCGCGTAAGTGCCATTGCGGTTGCCGTGGTCATAGGAGTCATGAATCCAGCGCACGCGGCCAGCACGCTTGATCAAGGCATTGCCTACCCCGGAAATGACTGCAACACAGAGGTTTACTCCGCTGTGGGGCTAGGACAGTCATTCACGGCTGGTCTATCTGGTTCACTCACCTCCGTTGAGCTTTATCTCGTAGACGTCGCACCGGTTGGTTCGGAACCCGGACTGACCGTTGAATTGAAGAGCGCCAGTTCCGATCTCCCCACAGGCTCAGTCTTGGCCACGGCCACGATTCCCGACAGTGACGTGCCAAGTTCGCCAGGTTTAGTGACAGTGACTTTTTCCTCGCCGGCGACTCTTACGGCAGGGCAGCAGTACGCGATTCTTGTGACGACGACCGAAGGTAGTAGCAATTACAAATGGTGCGGTAACTACCCTGCTTCGTACTCGGATGGTAGCGGCTTGGACGATCAAGGCGGCTGGCGTGTGTTGAGTCAAGACTTCAGCCTTCGGACTTATGTGGATGTTCCGGCTGCGC
>Ga0209199_1002412_pt1 | contig 20174 bp, 19 predicted proteins | sample COGITO_mtgs_1105_7_FD_184805 | JGI IMG/M metagenome (GOLD analysis project Ga0209199, IMG submission 184805) | Pelagic marine microbial communities from North Sea - COGITO_mtgs_110523 (SPAdes) (version 2) | ecosystem: Environmental > Aquatic > Marine > Epipelagic ...
GAAACATTTGAATAACTTTCCACGTGAAAAGCAGATTTACATAGCACTACAAGGATTGATGAAAGAAGTGATTTAGAAAAAAAATTGAATAAATAAAAATCTGGATATTATTATAATAAATTTAATATGGTATTACAACTTTCAATTCGATCTATTTCGTGCCCAGGTGTTCAAAATAGTTTTTTTGTTATGTTAAATAAGGAATATGAAAATATTACTTATTTTGATATTAAAATTGCTATTTTTAACAAATTTGAGTTTCCTATTAATCATCAACGTTTGGTATTATGTGGAGAAGAGAAGGAAGATAATAGGCTTGTGATTGAAGATGAAATTATTAAAAAGGCTTGTCTTCATTTAGTTGGAGTAAATATTGAAAAAAATTGATGCAAAAATAAATTACGGTTTTTTTTATTATAAAATAAATAACTTGTTGTTGTATCTTTGCTTACGTTTTGCTGCAACAAATCAACGACCACAATGGGTGTCTGCACTTCACGTCCAGCTGCGCATGAGACAAGTGGTGCCCCCACTTCAACGGTTTGGTTTTCTGTTAAAACCTTGACCGGACAGACCTCTGTCTTTGTGAAGAAGCCCTACACGGAGATTACGTATGGCGACATCAAGGTTGCTTTGCAGAAAAAAGAAGGGTTTCCTGTCGCCAGGCAACGGTTGATATTCCGTGGAGAAGAGAAGTCAACCGTTCGTCTTGTGAGTAAAGACGAAGTTCTTAAAGCGTGTTGTCTTCACTTAGTTTTGAAAAAAAAATGATTTTTTTAATTTTTGATTATAATTTAACTTATTTTTAATATGGCTTTTACACATATTAAAAAATCGAAAGGATCTCAATACAAAGGAGTTCATAAGGTTTCTAATTCTAAGAAGTTTTTTGCTAAAATCTGTATGAAAAATGGAGATTATATCTCAAAAGATTTCAAAACAGAACTACAAGCACATAAACATTATTTAGAAATGCGAGAATTATTGAATTTACGTAGAAAAAGAGTAAAAGAAGATTTAATGGAAAGTGTTCGTGAAGTGGTTAAACAGAAAAAGAAAGTTTTAAAAAGTAGGAAAATTAAAAGTAAAAATCCTTTAAAAGATAGGAAACGTTATTTTAATACTCTTACGCAATCTGACAAGAAACATATTCACGGAAAAGCAAGATACCATTGCGAGTTGTGTAGAGTTCAATACACAGAACATATCGAAGGTGAAGTGGATCACGTTATTCCATTACAATATTATGGAACTAACAATTATCCTAATCTACAATCTATCTGCACCGCTTGCCATAAATGGAAATGTAGTCATTTAGATAAGATTATTGGAAAAATGCAAGAGTATGACGATTACAATGACAAAATAGATAAAGTGAAAGAAGTTCAACAAAAACTATTTGAAAAGAAATACGGTGTTAATAAGAATACAAATATTATTATTAACAATAATAAAAACACAATTTCACTCAATATTTCAAATTAAATTAGAACTCATCTTGAACTTGCTCTTTCATTCCATTATTTTTATAATTATTATACAAAAATTCAACCAATTTATGATTTAATCCCATAAGATGATCCATAATAATACTATATGAAATAGGGGTATGTTCCCTTAGATAAATTCCGTGAATATCATAAATTAGTTTCCTGAAATTCTTTTGAATTGTAATAGTTTTCTTAAAAACCTTTACACCCAAGTATAAACGATGAATATTCTCCACAAACTTAATCAATTCATTCTCATATTCCAAGAAAATATTCTTAGAACTCGGGAAATACTTAATATATTCAACCATTTTCTCCTTATTATCACGCATTCCAAGGAATTTAAGGAAAAGTGAAGGCTCATTTCCAAACACCTCCCTCGATTTAGTATATAAAGGGAATTGAATACGTTGCTTAATATATGAAGCATTTTTATTATATACTACCAGACCCTGATGCCCCATATTCTCTACTGTTTGAGAATTCATATATTCAATTAATTCATTATAACTACTAATCCCAGTGTGACGATAATTTGCTTTAAACTCACTATGTTCCAAATAAACCTTATTATCCTCAATGCGGAACACTTCAAGTAAATCAAGACGAACTTTTCCCCGTGGAAATACTACACTATTCTCAGGATGAAGGAGATTGAAGAAATACACATTATTATTCTTAAATTGGAAATTCTTGAACTCTGTACTCTGAACCGCCTCATTAAACAGTTCTCCAAAACTCTTCTTTGTACCCCACTGAGATTTATATGCGTCAATACATTTCTTTGTTGCTACTCGAAATTTCCCTTCATAATAAAAAACACGAATAAGTGTTCCTTCAACAGAATTCTCTAAAACAAGATTTTCAAAATCACCCTTGAAATGCTCATTTAGGTCAGTATTCAGTTTAAGAAATTTATCATATGAAATACAAACAATTTTATTACTCTCTTTCTCAAAAATTACACCATTACAAGAACGCTGAAAACCTGTAAGCACATTTGGATTTTCTGAATTTCGTCGATAATACACTGAATAAAGATTTCCTTCATCTTTTACTACACATCCTTCACCTTCAAGTGCCATCTTAACACCTTCGAAATTTGTTAGATTATTACTGGATAAAAAATTAATAACTTCCATATAACATTATAGTATCTTCTTTTATTTTTAAGTTAATAAAAATTATAAAAAGTTTATAAGTTATGTAAAAATATATATATATTATTATATTAAAATGTCTGAAAATGATAATAATAATAATATAGAAAATAATGAAAATAACGAAAATAACGAAAATTCAGCAAATATTATTAATTTAGGGGATAATAATAAAAATGAAATTAATTTAGGAGATAATAATGATAATGATGAAGAAGAAGAGAATAACATAAATTTAACTGGGAATGAGGCAGAAGAAGATGATGATGATGAAGATTTGGATTTAAGTGATAATAATGAGGATGAGAAAGAAAATGAGGATGAGAAAGAGAATGAGGATGAGAAAGAGAATGAGGATGAAGATTTGGATTTAAGTGATGATAATGAGGATGAGAAAGAGAATGAGGATAAAGATTTGGATTTAAGTGATGATAATGAGGATGAAGGTAGTGATTTAGATAGTGAATTATTTAATATGTCAGACGAGTCTGATATTGATTTATTTGATGAAGAAGATATTGTCAAAAAAGAGATGGAAGTAGTTCCGGAAGATGAAAGAATTTATGAAGATAATATTTACAGAAAAATACTTAATGATATGTTGATGCAGGATATTCCATTGGATAGAAGGAATGAAGAATGGGTTCAAAAAAGGATTGAAAAAGATATTAATTTGATTTTAAGCACAAAAAATAAAGGTTTAGATACATTAAACCTTTTAAAGAAAGATGTATCATATCCTGTTGTAGAAGATTATGTAAAAAATAGTTATACACAAAGTTGGTTAATCCCAGTTGTTGCTGATACAAAAATATTATTTACAAAAATTGGTAAAGAAGAATTTGCTGGTGAGAATAATGATTTGAATTTATATGAAACAAAATTAACAGAAGGTTTTAAAACAGTAAGTCAAATCGCGGAATTGAAACAATTGAAAGAATTAAAAAATAGTTATTCTAAAAATATTATTAATGATAAAGAATATTTGAATTCACTTGTTAAACTATTAAGACCTTATGTTGAAACTGAAAATACTGAATTAGGAATTCAAAAAGTTTTAGTCCATAATACTTCTGTTTTAAGATTTAATAATATTGATGATATTTATTGGTGTCAAAGAGAAGCAATGGGTGAAACAAATGTAACAAAAGAAGTAATTGATCCAGAAACTTGTAGAATTGTTGATGTTGAATGTGAAAATTACGTTCAAGGTGAGAAAATTAATATTGTTGGTTTCTTTTTATTACCTTACGGTCATTCATCTATCTATTCGTCACTTGCACTTAATGACAGACAACAAATAATTCAAGGTAGATATGGTGTAATTGGTAAGATTGAAGAGATAAATAAATCTAATCCTACTGAAGTTACTTGTAAAGATCACGGTTTAGTAGATGGGCAACGTATATTTATTTCTGGTTCAAATTCATTCCCTTCTGTTGATGGTTCTCATCAAACAAGTGTAAAAGTTATTAATAAAGATACATTTAGTATAAATGCTGATACATCTAATGGTAAAGAAGGTGATAAAGGTATGGTATTTGCTGATTTGAAGTTAGAATATAATAGTTATAAAATAGTTGAGAATAATGGTGAAGTGAGTGTTAAGGAGATTGGTAAAGAGAAGAAGGGAAAATATGCTTTACCTAAATTATACTTATTTAATGAAATGAAGGTTGAAACTCCTGAAATGTATCGTAAAATATTAAATTTGATTGTTCCATCTGTTGATGATATATTAGCCCTTGAATATCCTTATTTGAAAGATTGTAAAAGTATAAATGATGTAAATGATATTTTAAAGAAATATTCACTTAATTACAATGATTTGAATGTAAAACAGGTTAAATTAATTAATGATAGTTTGAAAACTAAACCAGAATTGGTAAAGAGTGCTTATGAAAAAATTACAATAGCAAAAAGAGAATTGGCTAATGCTGATAAGAAAGCATTTAGTAATTCTACATATATTTTCTCTGATACATTCTTTAGAAATAAACAATTAGAACAAGTTTATGGTGAATACCCATTTTTAAATACAAATATTGACTCAGTTCAAAATAGAATTAATTGGCTTATTAAAAAGAAAGATTATGGTAGGTTTTATTTTAAATTAATTGCTAAGAAAATTCTTGGTGAAATAAGTAAATTGAAAACAGAAGTTGATAATCAAAGGGACTTATTTGAAAAGGAACTTAATAAAATTAATCAACAATTTAAAGAAGAAGAGAAAATTAAGAGTTTTATGAATGCTGAGAAAGATTGTAAAGATAAAGATTATTTGAATTTAACTCAATCAACTGATGAAAAACAGATTGATTGGGAAGCGGAATTGAGAAAAACAGGAAAAGAACACGAAAAAGGTAGAAAGGCACTTGTTTATAAAAGTGATATTATGAAATATGGATTGTATCAATGGGACGGACAGAAGTGGGTAGAAAATAAGAAATTACCAAAATATGAATTGATTAAATTCATCTGTGAATTCAAAGATATGGATTTAACAAAAGTTGATTACTCTAATTTAAATTGTGTTTTCAAAAAAGCGTTAGGTTGTCATTCAAAGGCTTATATGAGATATAAAACTAAACAAGAAGCCCTTCAAAAACAAGTAGAAGATTTTAAACAATTATCCACTTATTTAGCGGATCCTAAACTTGGAAATGAATTAAACAGTTCTATTCAAGGTTTGAAAGATTTCCTTGGTGCTAATTCAAATAGTATGAATAAAATGGTTGAAGAAAAGAGTAAAGGTAATGAGAATATGGAAAAGATAAAAAAATCTCAAACAAAGATAAGACGTATTGTTAATAAAATTGAAGAGATTGATAATTTGAATGATAAATTATATTTAGTTGAAAAATTAATTACATTAGATGGTTTATTAGTTGATTTGGATTTATATTCTATCAAATACGGTTCTTATATGATGTGCGGACACTATTATTATGATATGCTTATGAGAAAATCTAATGATGAAGATGAAAAAAGGATTATATGGCAAGATTTAGTTGAAAAATTCAGTGATGATGGTAAAGCTGAAATACAAAATCATATTTGTAAGAATTGTGGCGTTACATTAGGTGTTCGTGGGTATGATGATACTGAAGGTTTTAATCAATTTGGTGCTATTATGAAATCTCGTGAAATTTGGAATGATGAAACTACTGCTCTTGTAATTCAAGAAGTTGGTGCTAAGACAAGCACTATTGAAGAAGAATTCCAAACAAATATGTGTGATAATGTTAAATTCAAGGATTTATTAATTAAAATGGGATTGAGTTATAAATCATTATCTGTTACAACAGAAATTTGTAGAATTGTCGGCGAATTAGCAGGAAAATCTGGTGTAACTATTTTAAAAAAACATGTAATTGACATCTTAATTGACTGCACTAAGAGAATATTATCGAAAATTCCTCCAATAGAACAATTTATTATAAAAGAGAGAAAGAGATTAATACGTGAAGGTAAATCAAAAGAAGATATTATGAAAATATCAAGGGAGCAATTTAAAAGGAGTTATGGAAAGATTGTTAATGTAAGGAAATATACAATTGTTTCCTCGAGATTACTTATTACATTACAAACATCTGTTCCACCATATACGAGAACTGGTAAAGATACTGTTTGTGCTTTTTCTGGATTTTATGGAAAAAATGGTGTCGAATATTTTGTTTGCTTATTAGATACTATTTATAAAAGAGGAGATTTAGATATTCAAGGTGAAGGGAATAAAAAGGAGAGATTAATGGGAATGATTACAAGTGAAATGGGTGAATTCAAAAAGAGTAAAAAAATAAAAGATTTATATGATAAATATGCCATATATGAAAGTAAAAAAGAGAAACTTATGAATTCTCTTGAATTAACCGAAGTAAAGAGACATAAATTCAAAGATTACAATTCCATTAATCCAAATACTCTTGTTAGTATTTTGGAGAGTGGTGATAAGAATAAAATTTACAATAGATTATATGGTATTTCGCAAAGAATTATGGGTGATATTAATACTGTTATTGTAAAATCCCCAATTAATGATATTGTTACAAAAGCGGTTGAGAATTCTTGTTGTACGGAAGATATTGAAGGTTATAATGGATATTATAATTTCATAGCAAGTGTTTTAGAAAGTAAAGAAATATACTCATTATTCCACGAATCACAAGTTTTATATAAATTTTTAGATGAATTTGTTGATAGAGGAACTGTAACCAGATTATATTTAACAGGTAATAGAGATATTTCTATTCCAAATCATTCTGTATTTTCTGGTCCTGAAACTGATGATAAAGAAATTGTTAAGGATAAATTTGTAGGTTATGTTCCAGATGGTGATTTCGCTGGTGAAGAGAGGAATTTTGTTGGTAATAGAAATAATAATAAATTATATGTTGATTTGAAAACTGGTAAATCGTTAGAGGAGATAGAAAATAAAGTTTATACAGAAGAAGAATTTATTAGATTATTAGAGAATATTGGCAAAAAAAAAGCTAATATTTTCAAAGAATTTAAGAGTGTAATGGAGAGAGATGTTGAAAAATTAGAAGAATTAAAAAGATTATCAGAGAATGCAGTTAATAAAAAAATTGATGATTTAATGAATAAACTTGGTTTGATATGTAAGAAAGATAATGATAGAGATTTTGTTAATAAATACAGTAATATTTTATTGAATGTGGGGAAAAAGGAAAAAGATTTAATTATTGATTTGGAAAATAAGGATGAATTAACAAGAATGAGTTTATTGGAAAGAATTAAAAAAGAGAGATTAATGAAATCATATAGAGTAGATGAGATTAAGAAATTATACATTCAATACTTTTTGAAGAACATTGAGAAGATTAAAACACAAACATTTAGTAGAGAATATGTATTAGATTTTATTGGTAATGATAAATTAGAGGATGAAATGCAGGAATTAATTTTCAAAGAGAATGAGAAGTTAAGTGATTTCAAAGGAGAGAAATTCAAATTAGTATTTCAAAAAATTAATATTAAATATTATCCTGAATTGATTTATAATGTAAATGGTTTGAATGATAGTTGGTCTTGCACTTTTAAAGAAATTAAGAAACATAGTAAATTTAATTTTGACATTGTCGCAAGAATGTTGTTATATTTATTATTATCACAGTTAGAGAGTGCTTTTGATGATATTACCATTGATGATATTCAAGGAGAGGGCATTTCAGTTAGTAAAAATGAAGCAAATTATATTTGGAGTAAATTTATAATTGATACATTAGATGAATTTGCGAGAGTTGAAGATTTATATGATATAAGTGAGAAGGATTTAGAAAAGATTGATAATACAAAACGCGAAGAGATGAGATTAAAAGCGATTAGATTACAAGAGAGTATGAAAGGAATGCCTGTTGAGTATTATAATCTTAGAAAAGGTGGTTCTGGTTTTGTTGATGAAATTAATGAATTCGATGATATTGAGAATGACAAACAATCTATGGAACGCACTATTAATGATAAGAAAGAGAGTATTATGAGTGAAGGTGCAGCGGCTATTCAAAAGAATGAAGGTAGAGAAGCAACATCACAAGAGTTAGAAGATTTCTATCAAGCATATTCTACCGATGCTGATATTGAAAAAGATGCTATTGAAGATGAATTCAATTTAGTTCAACCACACGAAGGTTTAGATGTAGTTGAAACAGGTTACGGTTACGGTGATCCACCACAAGGTATTGAGAATGCTGGCGATGGTATGGATGATAATTATTTTGAAGATAATGATGTTGGATTTACTCCATTAGTTGATTAATAGATTTTTTATTATAATTTTTTGTTTTTTTTATAAGTTTTTGCTTGAAAAAAAATCACCCAGCATCATCGTAATTAGGAGAGGACAATCTCATCTTGCGTCGAATGTTGACGACATTCGGGACAGTGGTATTCTCCATAATGGTATTCTCCATAATGGAAAAGATGAGTATGACCTTTTCTCGAACAACCGTAGCAAATGGGATGTCCGCAGACAGGAGTGAAAACTTCATTTGGGTCTTCTGGCAATTTCTCAAGACAAATCGAACATTCGTCGTTAAACCCTTTCTGATGGGTTAACACAATGTACTCAAGCCGTTCGTAGTTGATCCCTTCCACATACCGATGCCGAGTGACGCCTAACCACCAATCGCTGCTCCGACACGAAGGGTTCACCTTTATGGTTTTGAACACGTAAACCCTCAAAAACTGCGTGAAGGTCAGATTCGATGGCATCAGTTTCCTGTCCCACTTTTCCAACCCCAACAGTTTCAACGCATTCGTCAGAAAAACATCGTGTGTTCGCTTCATTCTGCGACACCATCGCAGCCTGAAACCTATCTTTCGCAGATGTCCGATTGTAAAACGCCCTGATTTGGACGTTTCGCGTTTCACGGGTACAGCACCCGTCCGTGACTTCTTCAGTATCTCCTTCCGGACAAACCTGTCGTAAAACGACCTAATGGTACATTTTCTCCATGATTTACCCTTCGCCCACGTTTTGAGCCCTGCTACACGCAAGACAACTTGACGAATTATCTTGCGTTCACTGGTGGTGCAGTAAAAATTCCCACGTATCGCGGAGGGCAAAGCTTCACAGACAAGGACAGCCAGGCTTTTTAACTTTTCCTTTGTACCAATGGGGTTAGCAGTAGGTGCAGGAGCAGGAGAAGGAGCATTAGCTGCATCAGCTGCAACAGCAACGGCAACAGCAGCAACAGCAGCAGCAGCAACAGCAGCAGCACCACCACCAGCAGGAGGCACAGCAACAGCAGCACCACCACCAACAGGATTCTCAGCAGTCACTGTAGCAACCACTACAGCAGCAACAATCATAAACAGACTATTGGACTTCATCTTTGTTGTCAGCGGTATGTCTGTTGTGAAATGTTTATTAAAATATATCAATTATTATTTTTAATATTTTTTTGCATCATTTTTTTTTTTTATAAAAAACTTTGGAAAAAAAAAAAAAAATGATGCAAAAAAAAACTAGGGATTAATTCCTAGGATATGATTGTCCAAGGACAGATGGTCCTAACAAAGATTTCCCGGAATTGTTGCAGGGGGTAGTTCCTTTGTTGAACAATAGGGAGTCCAAACCTCATCAGCTAGTTCTTTCAGGTGCTCGTTGAGCGTCAAGTGGGGTAAGTGTGTTCAATCACGCTACCTAATCAACAACATGATTATGCGTTGAACTGGTTGATTTTGAATAATTACTACCCGGGGTGTTGTGCTTGTCATTTTAAGGTGGGAGACCTTAATTGTGTATTCCACCTTCTATTTGTGTCAAAAACGGTGCCTTCTTTTAATAGGGTAGAGAGATGTTCAAACGATGGTTTGTGGGGGTTGTGGTCCGGCGTAACTAACCGAGATATCCTATTCTTTCAAAGATTAGGATTGTCAGTCTTTGGACTTTATAAAAATATCTAATTGTATAATATATATACAAAAATGAGTAATAAAACTCCATATATGAAATGTAAGCAAAAAATCATTGATAATTATATGAAAAAGTTTGAAAGAAGAGAATTGAAAGGAGCAAATAATAAAATTATAAAAAATAGAATGCAAGCAGTTGCCGTAGCGTTGTCAATAAGTGATAAAATATGTGAAAGTAAAATATCAACGAAAGATATTGCGTACAAAGAAGAACGTGTGAATAAAATGTTATATGGAAAAGATGGAAAATTATTAAATACAAAGTTACAATTAAGTAACGTTAAGAATGCTATTTTCCTTATGAACTATTATAAGAAAAAGAAGAAAACAAAGAAATTACGCGAATTACGTGAGGCTTTAATAACAAGAACGTTACTTGCTTGTTTTGAAAATAATGTAACAAAGAACGTTCAAAAGGAAATAAAGAAATGTTTGGATTGATAAATAAAAATAAATAAAAATAAATAAAAATAAATAAAAATAATTAAATAATAATTAAATAATAAAAAAATGATTTTTTTTTTATTACAATCTTAAATTATTATTTTCAATATGAATAATTTATATTGGGAATTTATTGAATTACTATTTATGATTTTTGCAATGATTTATACATTTTACTTACATTACAATTTTAATGATACACTATGTTTTTTTATCTCTTATTTAATTTTTATTAAGGTTACATTACGTATCATTATTTTATGTGATATAAAAGATTGAGAGAATTATGATTTATATTTAACATATATTTTGTAATAAAAACATTATAATTACATTATACGTTATAAGATGTGCTATTGTTACAATAATATATTGTTTGATCCATCGTGATAAACTTTTGAAATTATACGCTTTTGTTATTGTTATATAAGATGACACTAAAATACTTGATATTATACTTATTATAAAAATAGACATTCTCAATGATAATTTAGTAATTTCCGCTGTAAGTTGTGCTAAACAAGTCATTATACCAAAATATAAAGGTGCTACGAGAGTGTATTTTTCATAAGAATAATTTATATTTTTCATTTTACCAACATTATAAAAAAAAAGTGCGAAAATAGGTAATGACGAACCTACAATGAAACCTTTCAAATAGTTTGTTGTCATATATTTATAATAATTTTTTATTTTATTTATTTTTTTTCATTTATCTTACTTTTTATTTTTATTCAAATCTTTTCATCTTGTCTTAAAATATCTTTTAATAATATTTTATCATTATTTTTATTCGCTTCCTGTTTATCTTTTCCTGAAAATGCAAATTTTAGATTTTCTATTGGATGTGAATAGAATATGGTTGTATATAAAGGATTATTTCGCATTGCTGATTTGAAATTTGCGTAACGATTAGCACAACCGATAGTGTAATCAGTTTGATTTTTTACAGCGTGCCACCACCAAGGAGGATTAAAAAGTAAATCTCCTTCATTTAATTCAAACTCATATCTTGGAATTCTATTTGTTAAATCATTTTTATGGAATATATCTACTTTACTAACGGCGAATAAACCTGTTCTACTGAGTGTTGGGAGGAGAATATTGGAGTATTTTGGATGAATTAAATACCATTTCTTAATACCTTTTATATTGAAGAAGAAGTTTCCAATATATGATGCATGTAATGTAGTTCCTGTACTTTTTCCACCGAGGAACATATGATTAACTTCATTACTATTTTTGAGGTCAATACCTATTCTTTCTTTTATATTTTCTAAATCCATATCATCAATAAGTTCTGGGTAGAAACCAAAAATACGACTTACGTTATTAACATAAACTGGTTTTTCTAATTTAATATCTTTTATAATCTTTGACAATTTTGTATATTTATAATCTTTGATATACTTTGAACCATCTTTCACATCATTTATATCTGCTTTTTCTATTAAAGGTAATTCTAAATCACCATATTTATTACTAAAATAATCTAAATTCCATTTTTGAACAGCATTTGAATTTTTTACAAAACCTTTTACAATAACTGGTGTTGTTAGATTATTTGTTAATTTATAAAACTTTTCTTTTGTTAATTCATCAACCGAAATAGTAGGTGGGACTTTTGAATTACATCCTTTTCCATTATAATTTTTATTACAATTTAAAATAATTTTGTTATAAATTTTACTTATGAAATTTACTTTTTTATTACCATCTCTATCTGCCTCTTCGGTTGTTAAATTAGATCCAAAATGGGAATTAAGGAATGATATTGTTTGATATTTATAAAGATAAAGAACAAATATTATGAGTAGAACGAATATTATTATATTCAACATATAATAATATAAATATTTTTGTTTGTTAAAATTTACATTAAGTAAAAACTAAAAGTAAAAATTAAAAGTAAAAACTAAAAAAAAGATTATAAGAACAACTTAACAACGAAAAAGATAATACCAACAAGGATTGCTTTTACAATTACACCTTTGAGATTTAAATTTCCATATTCATTAGAGAAAAATGGAACGATTTTTGTTAAGGTTTTATCAACAACACCTAAATTAAATAGTATAAATAGGACAACTACTAATAATGGACCACTAAATAATTCCATTAAACCACCCGCCATTTCTTTTAGATTACTCATAAAACCACCAGTCTCTTCTGTTGGTGTTGGTGAATTATTTGGTTGAGTATTTGGTTTATTCTGCATTTGATACTGAATTGCTCTTTCCATCTCTAACATTTTATGTTGTTCGGCTATTGCTGGATCTAATTGTCTTTGTTCTTGACCTTCATTAATCTGCTTCCTCTCAGGAGTTTGGTTTTCTAATTCAATGTATTTTTGTAGAATTTGCTCTGATGCTGACATTCCACTGCCTTCATTTGGCGTATCATCACCCATACTCATAAGATTTTCAATTGGAGTACTTTGGTTTTCCATAATTATATATATTTGATAAAATATGTTTTTAAGATATTTTATACGCAATTTATAAGAGTTTTGAAACTTAAATTTCAATGGCATCCTTAGTGCATTGAGTTCCCATAGTTGTATATTTATAACATTTATCATTGAAAAGATAAGTTTTTTTTTGAACTATTTCAGGAGATGGTGCTTTGAATACAATACAATCTCTACCTTTACAAGCCTTTCTAAAAATACATGCTAAACCTAATCCCCACAAAATAGAAACAGCAATTTTTCCAGCAGGTGTTTTAAGAAAATTCATAATATACTATATGCTTATATTTTAATTTCTAAAAAAATTAAATTTATCCACTCTTAAAAAAGTTGTTTTTGATTTTTGTAAATAATCCTTCTTTTTTATCATTATCTTCAATATGTTGAATTTTAGTTAATTCAATCTTACTTGAATCTTTTGGACATTGGACTTCTTCTGCTTTATATTTGTAACAAGTATCTGTTACATCTCTATAAACATTCTTATCAACATTATCTGGAGTTGGATACTTAATAACTACGTTTGGAGGTGGTGTTGAAATATATGTTAAGAATATACCAAAGCATAATGACAAAACAAACCATAATGGGCTAATATAATCCAATAATTTCATTATATACAATATAAAATATTTTAATTATAATAATGAATATTATTATTACAATACTTCTAAACCTTATTCATTTTTTATCCTATTCAATAGTTCCTAACTATTTTTCCTAAATGTGCGTCATCTATTTTGATTACTTTTATAGTTTGTTCTGGATTTTCATTCATATCACCTCCTTTCTGTGTAGATGGTACATTAATTGTTACTTCGACTTCTTTATTATCATCTACTTCTGGCATTTTTATAATAAAATTATTATTAATTTTTTCATATAATTTTCTTTTTTCAGTTAATTCTTTTTTAGTTCTATTCACTTCACCTTGTAATTGAATATATTCTCTCGATGTATTAATCCATATAAGAGCATTTTTTATATTAAAAAAATCTAATTTCATTTTATCAACGAGTGTTTTTAAAAATTCATCTTTTGGAATTTCTCTATTATTATCTTTATAAATTTTTAGTAATTCGATAATGTGATTGTTATTAATTTTTTTGTGTTCTAATTTTCTATAAATTTGATTTCTTTTAAAGAATAATTCACTTAATTTAAAAAGTCCTTCTGTATTGCTCTTAATTAAACTATTAATAGTTTTCATTTGTTCGTCTAAAACTATTTTAATGAAATTAGTCTCTTTATTTATTTCACTTAATTCCTGTTTTAATTCATTAAATTTACTTTTGTTTTGAACTTCATTCTTCAAGTCAGATATTATATTACTGATTGTATTGTAAATCTCATTTTTCTTTTTTTCTTTTTCCAAATAATATTTGTTGATATTTACAATTACTGGTGGTATTATAATAGTTTTATTTTTATCATTCTTTTTATTAATCATAATATACATATCATCCTTAGTAACTCTTATAAAATCATCCGAACTTCTTTCTTTTCTAAAAAAAACTTCAATAGCATCCTCATACTTTTTATATAAATCTTCATCTCTTATTTTATCTTGTTTGAAAAAAATATTTTCTCTTTCTACTTCTTCCATTTCATCTCCTTCTTCCTCACTATCACTTGTCATCTCTGTCATCTCTGTCATTTCACTATCATCGTCTGATTCATCATCACTACTTACAATCTCTATTTTATTAGGGCGCTCTTGTAAATTATTCATTTCATTTCTCGAATTGGTTGTTTTAACAGTTGTATTATTTCCATTATTCATTTGATTATTCATTTGATTATTCATTTGATTATTCATTTGATTATTCATTTGATTATTGTTTTGATTATTCATTTGATTATTCATTTGATTATTCATTTGATTATTGTTTTGATTATTCATTTGATTATTGTTTTGATTATTCATTTGATTATTGTTTTGATTATTCATTTGATTATTGTTTCCATTATTCATTTGATTATTCATTTGATTATTGTTTTGATTATTGTTTTGATTATTCATTTGATTATTGTTTTGATTATTGTTTTGATTATTGTTTTGATTATTGTTTTGATTATTGTTTTGATTATTGTTTTGATTATTCATTTGATTATTATTTTGATTATTGTTTTGATTATTGTTTTGATTATTTGGGTTTTCTGTATTATTCATTGAATTATTGTTATTAAGTTTATTGTTGTTTTCACCGCCCATTTGTTTATATCGTTTAATTAAATTCATACCATTTCTATTAACATTTAAAAGATCTTCGCTTATTTTTATAGTTTTAATATCACTATTATGCATATGTTATAAAATATATTTTTATTTAGAATGAAATTCATTTTGTGAAATAGTAAAAAGTTTTATCTATTATAATAATAGGATATGTTAATTTATTATAAATATAATAATGAATTATTTAGTTTGAAAATTCACAAATATACTTCATTATTTAGTTTGAAAGAGAGTTTAATGAGTAAGATTAATAATAAAAATGTTGTAATATTATTTGAAAATAAGATTTTGAATTATTTAGATGATAATGTTTGTTTAGATAAAATAGGTATTAAGAATGGTTCTCAAATAAGAATTAATGAAAAAGTGCGTGGAGGGAATACATTTACAACATTATTAATTATTTTAATTGTAATTCTTTTATTTGCTATTATTCCATTTTTTCTAATGAGTGGATTTCTTCCATTTATTATTCATATTGTTGGTTTATTTGTTATAAAAATTATTAATTGTTTTGTTGGATTTGTACTTTCTAAATTAGTTAGATTAAATGAATATAAAGCCCCTGTAACTTTTATTATTAAAAGTGCTTTATTATTTTTAAAACTATTTTTTGTTTTCATTGTTGTAAATAATCTTTTTACATTATCATATTTTTTCTGGTGTCAAATTTTAAAAAGTAGTGATGGTTTATTTACTGTTTCAGATAGTTACTGTGAAAATGTTGGAACTATTGAAACTATAACAACTGTAACATCATATTTCTATATTATTATCTATGCTTTACTTCGCTCTCCTAATGTATTTCCAGCGAGTATTAAATCATTCCGTGACCTTGCTAAGAAAAATAATTTAGGTATAATTACAATGCCCCTTGATTTATTAAATACATTTACAAAAGATATGGTATATGAAAATAAGTTTGATTTTATTAATTTTATACCTTTTATTGGACCTATTATTTTTGGTGTCCTTGAAGGATACTTTCAAGCATTGGATGGAGGTATGGAAGTTTTAACTTCTTATTTAAATTATATTATTGATTTAGGTTGTTCTAAAAGTATTGATATTGGAAATGTAACATCACAAAATAAAAAGATGGGACAAAAATTTTTAAATGCTGTTTCTAAGGCTTCAAAACAAAAAGGTAGTGAAAATAATCAAATTACTACAATTGATGTTGTAAATAGTATTAATAATATGACACCAGCAAAAAATAATAAATTCCTTGAAATACTTAATGAAGGTGCTAATAGTGATGATTTCAAATGTAATTTAATGGATGTTGATGGTGGATGTTGTTCTAAGGCAATATTCCAAAGTTTATATCCACAATTTAAACAAATGTTGAGTAGTAGTGCTTCCGTTCAAAAAATGAATGAACTTGGTATTAAAAGAATTGTTGAGTTATTTTTATATTCATTAAATGTGGAACAAGTTGATAAAGATATGAATAATTTCTATAACGCTTTTGGACCATATAAATTACTTGATAATAATATTAAAGCGGTAGGAGCAACCGTTTGTAGATATACAATATGTAATATTTTCTATCTTTCTGATTTATTAAATAATTTATTACTTGAAATGGGAACTCCATTAGATATAACTGATACAATTAAATGTGGTATGATTGCTGGTAATGTAACTTTAATTGTTTATATAATATGTTTAATTATTATTGTTTTTGTTTTATTCTTCTAAATAATCGTAAATTTCCATTTAAAATTAAATAATCAATATTATAAATGATATTAATATTATTTATAATATTCTCTCTTTTTGGATTATTATTTTTATTTTTTATTTATAAATTTGGTATAAAATTTCTCAAAAATAAACTTTATTATTTTCCATATAAAGAACATATTTTTGAAAAACCTTCAAATGATATTAAAGATATATACATACCATTTCAAAGTAGAAACTTTTTAGGAAAAATGATTAAAGGAAATTTACATGGGTGGTTATATAGACCAGAAGAGTGTAAGAATAAAAGTTTAATATTTTTTTGTCATGGAAATGCTGGAAATATTAGTTATAGGATTGATATAATTAATAAACTTTTGAAGTTAAAACAACCATTTTTTATGTTTGATTATAAAGGATTTGGTAATAGTGATGGTGAAACTATTATTAATTCAACATATGAAGATGCGGAAATTTGTTATAAATATTTGAAAGATGAATTAAAAGTTGATTGTGATATTGTTCCTGTTGGTGAATCGATTGGTGCGTACCCTGCTTCTAAATTGGCTTTAAATATGGGATTAAAAAGATTAGTTTTAATAGGTGGTATTAATTCTATTTCTATGGTTGTAAATGAAAAGTTTCCAATTAAATTATTAGGTTTAATTATAAAAGGTGATTTAGATGTTGGTGATGTATTAAAAGATTTTGATGGAAAATTAATGATAATCCATTCGAAAACAGATGAAGTTGTTTCGTTTAATAATGCTTTAAAGAATAAAGAGGTTTGTGGAAAAGATAATGTTGAAATAGTTGAAGCAAATGGTTCTCATAATAATATGGTTTATGATTTTAATGTTATAGAAAAATTTTTGGATTGATTTACTTTTTACAAACTAAAAATAAAGATTTAATAAAATAAAAAAATAAAATATCTGTTATAATTAGTTATGAGTAGTGATTCTTCATTATTTAGTTATAATAAATATTCTTTGTTAAAGGGAATTGTTTTTGGTATTATTGTTTTCTTTCTATTTTTTGCATCAAGTTATGGGTCTTTCAAAATTTTCACTTTAAATAAAATTATAGAGAAAAGTGATAAATATGTTGAAATGATGACAGATGAAAAAAAAAGTGAGAAAGATTTAATAAATGAATTTATGGAGTACATACCCGCCTCTCTTTTATTAGATGATGATAAACTAAAAGAAAATTTGAGGAATGGCAAAATTAAATTTTGGACCTTTTTAGACAAAAGTAAAAAATCAAAAGAATATAGATTGAAACCAAGTTTAAGATATGTTTTAGATATTATGAAACATCTTAATTTCGCTTCTTTATCTAATTTATTTATCAAAACACCAGAATATTCCAATGTATTTAAACAATTAAGTGAAGAATTAAAATTAAAATTACCTGTTAAGATTTATATAGTATTATTATCAGTAGGTACTATCTTTACTCTCCTTCGATTAACTGTTAATTATACATTTACAACAATTATTGCTAAAACGATAGATTCTAATAATAAAGTATCACCATTCGGTCAATCTAATTATAAACCAGACGTAAGTTATTTCGACGAATTTGTTAATATGATAATGTTATTTATATTGAATGTATTTATTGGTATATCTCCAATTATTTTCATTTGGTTATTCAATTTTATTCCAGGATTGTATATGAATATTCCTAAGAGTTATAAAAATGTATGGGGTATAGTTCTATTAGTTTCTACATTAGCGTTAATGGTTGGTGTTTTATTCTATTTTTATGGAAATTTATTCAGTTCAGGTTTAAATGTAACTACTGATCCTGGAACATTATCTTCAAATGAGAGTAAATGTAAAGGGTTTTTACAAAGTTTCTTTAATTCACAAGATTATAATTACGTTAATAATATTTTTAGTTTCAAAAACACTTTAACAGGTAGTTTAGGTATTTGGGTATTTGTTTTTATTATGTTCTTTATATTTGAAACGGCAACGGTATTTAAGAAAAAAAAATATTTAGGATGGAAGAGTAGAGTTGGAAAATTAGTTATTATAACATTAGTTTTAATAGCGTATTCATTCTTTATTGCTTATAGAAATTATGAGGACAATATTTCAGGAGAGGATGATGGAACATCTAATGACGTATTTAATGATGATAATATATTAACAAAAAATATGTATAAAGATAGTGTGAATAATATTTTCCAAGCATTAGTTAAATACAATTATCCTTGTATGCCATTTACATCATAAAAAAATTGATTTTTTAATTATTTAATAGGATTTTACTCATATTTTAGTATGAATAAAATTGAAACAAAAACTTATTTTACATTTAATGATGTGAAACATTTACCAAATAATTTGGAGTTTATCTCAGATAATGATGTATTCGTTCATTGTAAGATTACATTGGATGATATTGCTAAAAAAATGATTTTGGGGTCACGCGAAAACGTTGAGTATATTATCTCTGTTTGTGATAAAGATCTTAACCATTATCAAATTTTTAATTTGAAAAAAACCAATCTTTTGGAAGACGTAATTAAGATTGATGCTGAACGTATTGGTGAAAAACTAGTCTTCAACTTATATAGTTATGAATATCGTTCAAAAATAGATTGTTTAGCGACTAAAATTAATGATATTCAAACGAAAAAAGCGGTCATCTAAAAAAAAAAATGAATTTATTTTTCTTAGGTGTATTTTTATAAGAATTTAATATGAATAATAATATTATTAATAATATGATTGAACCAAATAACAATGATGTTGGTAAGAATTTAAACATTTTTGGAAATCAGGAGGAGATTAACGTTCTGTGTATTATTCACAAAGCAGATATTAATCGAATTCGTGGATGGTCAAATGTTTGTGTTTTGAGAAATGTATTTAATGGATCTGACAATTATGATACGTATCATTATATTTATCTTCCTGAGATTATCAGTGTCAACCGTGTCACATTCAGTGAAAAAGATAATGGTAATCCCGTTCCATATTACGGAATGAAATGTGAAGAAGGAGAAGGATTTTCAAGAGCATACGCACTTGAAAAAGTAAATTTTGATGATATGTTGTCAAGTAATAACATTTTTGATTATTACATTCTACGATTTAATACTAATTATTTCAGGGGCAGAATTTTTCTTGATAGTTAGATCTATTTTTTATTATAAATTTTTACATTACATTATATTTTTACATTACATTATATTTTTTTATTTTGTTCTTTTTACTTACATT
>Ga0209199_1002420_pt1 | contig 20097 bp, 8 predicted proteins | sample COGITO_mtgs_1105_7_FD_184805 | JGI IMG/M metagenome (GOLD analysis project Ga0209199, IMG submission 184805) | Pelagic marine microbial communities from North Sea - COGITO_mtgs_110523 (SPAdes) (version 2) | ecosystem: Environmental > Aquatic > Marine > Epipelagic ...
CCTTTTCTGTAAGCATCCAACAACATGATGGTCGAGTGGAAGCCATTCATTGGAGGGGCATCTCCATGAATTTGTGGAAATTGAGGTAACCATCCCGATTGTTCATACATTCTTACATAAGAAGCCATCATGTCTGATTCCAAATCTGGTTGTAAAATATAGCGCAACGGATGCAATGCTAAAAACGTATCCCAAACCCAATCATCTGCATAGAAGTCTTGTTCCCCTTCGTGAACTTTTTGATCGTAATTACTGTAATAGGTTCCGTCTTCAGTAATGTTTATCATTCGTTCATAGGAACGGTAAAGTGCGGTATAAAATGTTCTTTTGTAAGCCTCACTGCCGCCTTCAACTTCAATTTGATCTAGTACAATAGACCATTTCTCACGGGCTTTCTCTTTTACGTTATCAAAATTGAAGTCTGGAATTTCTCTTTCTAAATTTTTCTTTGCTTGCTCAATACTTATAAATGAGATGCCATATTTAAATTGAACTTGATTGATGTTTGAATCGTTCCAAGTTATCCAAGAGTTGAGGGTGTTTTCTGTAGTTTCTATAGAGGTAAACACTCCTTTTTTATCTGTTACAGCGTAAACATAGCCTAACATTCCTTCAAAAGATTCTGTCCCCGTAAGAGCGCCGTTCTCATTTAACTGCCAATCGTCACCAGTTAAATCACTTAAAAATAATTTTCTAGTATCTTTATTTTGATAGGTGAATTTAAAGATACCTGCTTGAGCTGCGGGCGTAAATTCTGTAACAATATTATAATCTTCTAGCCAAGTGGAGTAGTAGTAAGGATGTGCAATTTCTAGCTCTTGATCCCAAGCAGAAATCGGTTTATCTGCTTCATTTACAGCTCCTGAAACAGGCATGATATTAAAAAGTAAATCAGACCTATGCTTTCGTGTTGTTAATGGAAAAGAAGTGATTTGATCGTCTCTGTAGTCTTTTCTTTCTGGATACATTCGTACCATTGAATTTGGCAAATGTATGCGTGTTCTTGTCGGTTGTAAAAAAGGCGCAACGCCTCCAATTTGTGGATCAACATAGTTTACATTATCACTATTTTTTGAGGTGCCTTTTGTTGAGTTACATGAAAATATGAGCAGAGAAATCACTACTATTTTTATATAAATAATAAATTCTATTTTTGGTATAAAGGTCTTTAAATTCATAAACTGTGGAATTATTTTACGTAAGGATAAACGGGCTGCTCTTTTGTTAGAGGAATTTCTTTACGCAACATTTTGGTCGCTTGTCCTGTTTGCCATAAGTAGTAATCTGATGGTAGCCCTTCATAGGTTAGAAATTGACTTTCTCCTACGGGAGGGTTATTATCTACTTTGAAAATACAAGTGCCTTCATCAATCTCATCAAACATGGCAACGTAAATTGTTTTTACATCAGAAGAAATAGCGTTATAAAATTGCCGCCACAAGAACCCCCCTTTTAAGCGTGGTATTTGATTGAAAATAGTCCTATCGTTTTTCATGTTTGCCCAACTAAATCCTGGAAAAACAACTGGCATATACATCAAACCATTTTTGGTACACCATTGCTGATCTTTTACCGTATAGTTTTCTTTATGCTGATCTGCGGATTCTAAATTATTATACCTTCCAGGTGTCCATGGATGCACAATATCAGCCATTTTAATAACCTCGTGTAATTTAGGATCATTTACAGCATCTCTGTCTAAAGTTCTCCACCCCGTTGGAACACCCAAAAGCACAACACAATTTCCATATTTTGGATCGTTTTTAAAGAAATTAATGAGTTCTTTGATGTTCTCTAAAGTGTATTTCCTATTTTCAAAACCAACGCCCCAAAGAGAAACCACTGCTTTTCCTTTATAGGTTAAAACATTCGGGTTAGTGGGATCATTTAACTTATATTTTCTAACGAGTTGTTTCCAATCTTTTATAGTGGTTTCTACAACATTAGTACTGTTAGTTCCTGAAAGGTCGTACATTAAACTCAATACTTTATTGTTGTTTTTTGCAGCTTTAAAACAGTTGTCAAAAACAGTATTATAATTATCGCTTCTTTTTTTCCCTCTAGTTAAGCCTACTACAAAACGTTGTGCAAATACCCCATCTATACCATACTCTTTCATCCATTTGAAATGGAGATTAACGGTTTTGAAGTCGGCGGAACTAAATACAAATGCAGGTGTATTAGTTTTATATTTAAAAGCGGTTTTATATTGATTGCTTTGTTGAATTTCATCCATTTCTGGCCAAAAATCTATCGAAGCACTTCCAGGATAAAATTTAGCGTTATTCCCATAGTGTTTCCAATTTAATTTTGAACCATCTCCTTTAGCATTAAACCATCCTTGATAGCCCGCTAAGATTTTTCCTTCAATAGCGTTGTTTATTTGTGGAAGACTTTTTTTAGTTAGGGTATCACTATTAGTACTGCTTTTACAACTGTGCAAAAGAAAAACACTAATGAATGTAACGTATAAAATTAATTCTCTATTCATTTACGAATTAATTTACTTTAAATTCTTCTCTTAAAATTTGAAGGTACTCCTCTCCATAAGTGTCTGCGGATTCTAATTGAGTTCCTCTATTCCAATCATTAAAGGAATCGATAAGAACGATTTTATTAGCGCCAGCAGCTCTTCTGGCTATATTACTAAAATCTCTAAACCAATTTTCATCTTTATCAAATACATGTATATTACTTCCAGAATTAATTATTTTTAAATTCAAAGAAGGTGAAATTGTGGGAATATATTCGATATTATAGTCCAACCAAGTTTCTTTATGATATCCCCAAGCGATATCTACGAATTTATTGAAGTTTACGATTCTATCATGTGCATTCACATTAATTGTGGCATAGGTGTTGTGAGTCACAGCATCTACACCGCCTATAAATCTAAAGTCAAATCTTAAAGTAGGCGACCAATCATTTTGCATCCCTATTAGATACAGTTCGATGCCCAGATCAGATAATTCAGCTCGCATTTGCTGATATAAAGCAGCATTATCATTGGAATGAAGATTGTGGCTGTTAAACATGTATACTATGTTTTTATCATCGGTTTTCATGTAGTTAGGCTGGTCAAAATAAGGAATCATTAATTTAAAATCATCAATAAACCGTTGTACCAAGCCTTTGTCTTCAATACGGTTGTTATTGTTTATTCCCATATTTCCAAAATTATAGGAAAAAGCAAAATTCACGTCTTGTGCATTGGGTGCTGATTGTAAAGCATCAATAAATCTAGTATCGGCATTATTTTGGTTTTGATTATTAGCAGAACGAAATCTAAAAATGAAAAAATCTATTCCTGCAGTTTGTGCTTGATTTACATGGTGTTCATACACAACTGGATCCCCAATGTTACCATTGTAAATTCCAATACTAGGTTCTTCAGGAACGGTATTTCTTCTTCCAAAAGTAGAATATTGTGCGCCTACAATATAATCTGAAGTTACTGGGACAATCGGAATGGTATAGTTTAAGATACCACCTTCACCCGTTACTACATCATCTTCAGTACATGAAAATGAAATTAAAAAAAATGTCATTAAAAATAAATAGCTAAGTTTTTTCATTTTATAAATCTTAAATTATTGTGTAGTCTATGCCTTCAGCAATTAAATCATCTTCAGAATCGCCATAAAAATGTGTTCCAAAATCCTGGTTAAGCTCAGGAACTAGGGTTTCCCATTGAATTGGGTCATAGTACGTGTTCATTTGTAACTCGTTGTAAAGTGTATTTCCTCCCAAATTGAGAATTGCGTCTTGGTAAGCAGCATTGTTTAGACCGCCTTCACTTAAAGGCGGGTAAACCAATCTTTCTGGTAAAGGTGCGTAATCTAGACCTGTAGCGCCATCAGGTGCAAATTGATCGATCAGTGGTAATGTTCTCGTTCTTTTCTGCATGCACCAAATATCATGACCTTGATTATAGCTAGCGAGCCAGCGCTGTCTTGTGATTTTGTCTATGGGATCATTTGAAATACCACTTGTAACAACCCCAAATAAGCCTCTGTCTCCTACACTCGTTGTTCCCCATTGTATTCCGGCTGTATTTTTATAGTCAGTGAACCCTGTTGCTCCGTACTGTTGAAATGAAGCTTCTATCCCATCATAGTAATACTCTTCTCCAGTCTTTGATCCACCCCAACCTTTTAATTGTGCTTCTGCTTTGATGAAGTTTATTTCAGAATAGGTAATTATATTATAGCTCATATCTGCAGCCATGAATACATCTAATTTAGGTCTGCTAAACCTTCTGTTTGCTAATCCGTTTAATATATTGTCATTTTGATTTAGATTCCAACCTTCTACGCCTGCATTTCCTCCCAAAGGTCTTCCAAAATAGGGGAGTTCATACTCTACTGTAATTTGTTCTGTAGTAGATCCAGATCTAAAAACGACATCTGTAATGGTTATTGGATCGTTAGAGGGTTCTACTAATTTAAAGAGTCTTGGATCTTTATACGTTTTAAGATTTAAAAGAAAATGTAAATTCATAAAAGGAACAACATCATCGTTCGCTTCTACAAAAACATATCTTGAATAGTTAAAAGACCAGTTTTCTTGTTCTAAACCCCATTTCATGCTAGCGTTTTCATCGTTTGAACTAATTAAACTTCCTTCATTTGCCATCGCATCTGATCCGTGTTGTTCTGCTAAAGCAGGAAACCCCTCTGAAATTCTAAGTGCAATTTTTAAGCGCAGTGAATTAGCAAATTTTTTCCATTTAGTAAGGTCTCCATTAAATATAGGATCTTGTGCTAACGTGTCTCCAGAAATATCTAAATTTTCAAAAGCAGATTTTAATTCAGCTAAAATATCGGTATAAATTAATTCTTCAGAGTTATAAGCAGCTGCGTTTTTTCCCTGTAAAGCCTCTTGATAAGGTACGGGTCCAAATGTAGATACTAAAATTGAATACACATAGCTCTTCCATATTTTGGCAATTGTGACTCTATTACTATAATTAGAATCACTAGAATAACTATCAATGATATCTTGATTATTTTTAAGAATATTCACATAAAATCTTTTCCAGAATTGGTCCAGTGCTTGTTCTGTATAAAAATACCTATTAAACTGTCCCCCTTTACCACCATAGAAACTAGCATACGTATTGAACATTTGATCATTCATAGTACCACCAACGAGGTCTAAAGTGTTCTTTACAACGCCAGTAAATAGAGCTTCTGGAGATGCTTCATTAAATATAAACTCATTGGTATTGATTTCCTCAAAATCATTTGTACAGGACATCGAAAATAAAATTATTAACAGCGATAATTTTAAATTGATGTAGTTTTTATTTTTATTCATTTTTTCCATAATTAAAATACTATTTTTAAATTAACACCAAGAGTCCTTGTTGGTAAAAATGAACCAAACTCTAGACCTTGTCCATTGCCAGATGTTGTGCCTGCTTCTGGATCGATTCCTTGTGGTGTGTTTCTGTAAATTGTCCACAAATCTCTTCCAACAACTGAAATTTTAAGGTTTTTTATACCTTTAATTTTTTTAATCATTCCTGCAGGAAACGTATAGCCAAAAACAATTTCTCTTAATTTAACATAAGACGCATCATAAACAAATCTTCCCTGATCTTGAACACCATCAAAACCATATAGCTGTGGGTTTAACCATCTTTGAGAATACACAATATTACCATCATCATCTCTTTCAGCGACCCAATTACCATCTGCATCTTCCACACCCAAGGCAGCTCCTTTATAAATCACCCCTTTGGCTCTTTCAGCATCTGCATAATCATTACCAAATAAACCTCTTCCTTGTCTTTCATTGTTATTTTCTCCTAATATGAGTGATGAGAGTAAATACTCTTCTCTTCCTTGCAAAGATTCTGCATGCATCCCATGATTTACCGATTTAATCATTGTGGCAGAAAACAACTCTCCACCCTTTCTCACGTCAATTAAAACGTTTAAATTAAACCCTTTGTAGGAAAAAGAGTTTCTCATACTTCCAATCCAGTCTGCTTGTGCATTTCCTAGATATTGGTCATCATCCCAACGTACTCTTCCATTAGGTAACACCAAAGGCGTTCCTGTTTCAGGATCTTTTGCTTGGGCATTACCTCTAATATTTCCAAAGGTCTCTCCGGCTTCCGCATACACACCAACATTGAAAAAATTTCTTAATAATAATCGATCCACACCATCGGCTAGAGACACAACTAAAGATTCATTTTTCGACCAATTTAGAGTTGTATTCCATTTAAATTTACTGTCAAATATTTTTGCGGACATAAAAAATTCAAACCCTTTATTTTGAATTTCTCCTGCATTAATAATTTTTGAAAGATATCCAGAGGTCGGGGTGACTTGTACTGGAACAATTTGATTATTTGTTGATGACTTATAATACGTAGCATCTAGAGTAATTCTGTTATTAAATAATTTAGTTTCTATTCCAAATTCTGTAGAGGAAGTTAGTTCTGGTTTTAATTCTAAATTTTTTCGTTGATTTTGTAGTGACAACCATTGTGTGTTGTTGTAGTTTCCACCTTCAATATAATTATTGATTATTCTGTCAAATGACGTATCATTTCCTACTTGAGCAAATGAAGCTCTTATTTTTCCAAATGTTAAGATGTCATTTATAGGTAAGAATTTGGTAAATATTGCAGTTCCACCAATTGATGGATAAAAATAAGAGTTGTTAGCCGAAGGAAGGGTAGAAGACCAATCATTTCTTCCAGTGACATCTATAAAATAGGTGTCATCTAAACCTACAGATAATGAACCAAAAACAGAGTTTATTCTTTTGTTGTTCGGGAGGTGTATTACAGGTGAAAATTCATCACCATTTGATAAACTCATGACATCTCTCTCTAAAAGTGAAATCGCAGTTTTTCGTGTACCTGTTGTTCTCAAATCGAATCTATTAGCCCCTAAAAGAGAAACAATTGAAAGATTGTTAATTTTTTTGGTATAATTTAAGATCGCTTCATAATTCCTGTTTTCTCTTAAAATAGTAATTTCCCTGAACAATCCATTTGGATCATAAGCAGCTCCTATATTGTTAAACTCAAATCGGTCTACATCATTGACAACTCCATTTATTCTTGTTTTTAGGCTTAAATCTTTTAAAATGTCCCATTTTAAAGTCACATTAGCAACAACTCTATTGGTAACATCTTGATTCGTATTTTCATATAAATTCCAGTAGGGATTATTAAATGGCCCTTCGTAATTAAAGGCATTATTGTCTTCGTCTTTATATGGAAATAAATTTTCTTTAGACATGTTAGGTAAGATGTACATATAGTTGTTGGCGGGGTTTCTTTCACTACCATTTCTGTACATTCTATTGTCTACTCTTTGATTAACATACATTAAATTAGTATTCACTTTTAGTTTGTCTGAAATTTCCTGAGAGAATCGTACCGCAACATTATTCCTATTGACTCTTTCCATTCTATCGATAACATGATCCCCTAAGGTGCTAGAGTATGAAAAACGGAATGTATTTTTTTCAGTAGCTCTACTAAATGATAACGTATTCGTAGCCACTGTTCCTACCTTATAGAGTTCTTTAACATTATCAACGTTGGGTTGATACGTACTAACTTCTCCGTTATAATCTAAAATTTGTTGTCCTAAAAAAGGCATTCCATATGCTCTTCTAAACGCTCCAACAAGAGGAAGCCCTGTAGTTTGATCTAATTTTCCAACATTTGGTGTTAATCTAGCATTATCTCCTGCACCATAGACGTACTGATAGTAAGGATATTCTCTATTTGAGATTACAGAAAAATTCGAATTTATATTTACTTTAATTTTCCCTTTACTGTTTTTGGCTTTTTTAGTGGTAATAATAATAACACCGTTAGACGCTCTTGAGCCATAAAGTGCTGATGCATTTGCGCCTTTTAAAACTTGAATAGACTCTATATCGTCTGGATTTATTGTAGATATAGGACTTCCGAAATCGATATCATCGCCGCCATTCCAAACGGAAACGCCACCATCTCCTGGTGAGCTGTCTAGAGGGATTCCGTCCACAATATATAAAGGTTGATTATTGCCTGTAATTGATGTTAGACCTCTAATAATAACTCGCGTTGATCCAGTAGGCGTAGAGGAGCCAACAACTTGAACACCTGCAGCTTTTCCTGCTAGAGCATTTAAAAAGTTTGTAGATCGAGCCTCTTTCATGTCTTCTGAATCTACGGATTGGGTAGAATAAGAAAGTGATTTTTTATCGCGCTTTATACCCAGTGCTGTAATGACAATCTCATCCAATTCTTCTGTAGATTCTTCAAGTACGGTATTGATTGTTTTGCTGTCCTTAACAAAACTAATCTTTACAGTTGTGAAGCCAACATAACTAAAGACTAAAACACCTTCCGTTTTATTTTGTGTATTTATGGTGTAGTTACCATCAAAATCTGAGGAAGATCCAGTTTGTGTTCCTTCTAATAGAATGGTAACTCCAGGAATTGGCGCTCCGGTTTTATCCGCTATATTTCCTTGGATGCTATTTTCTTGTGAAAAAACAATTAGAGGAAAAAGAATAAGCAATAAAATAATTTTTATTTTTTCCATATTTTAAGTTTGGTTGTTTAATTTTATTTTGGTGATCAGTTTAATCTAATCGATTGTACGAATGTCTTACTTTAATAACATTTACAAATCAATGTGTTTTCATTAATTTTTCATTAATTTTTACTTAACCTTTTACGATTTGTGTAAAAAATGTGTTTTTTTAAAATGTAGGCTTGTTTGAGGGAGTAATTGTGTTTATTTTTTGACTCTTTTAAACTGGGTTTCTATAGGAATTCCATAAATGTTTTCTAATTGCTTGGAACTTTCTATATAAAATTTAGAATTAGGCGGTAAACTGACAGTTTCCCAAAATTCTTGATCATATTTTAAGTTATAATCTCCAATATCTTTACCTAAAATAATATTTTCGCTCACTCTTATTTTTTTTCTGTCTGTTTCAATACCTAAAACAATAGCTTCATGTCTGTATGATAATTTAATTTCATCTTCTTTGAGTTTAAGTAACTTTTTTGTTTGTGCTGATACCTTTTCCCGAAACACATATTCTCTGTTGTGGTAGCTTAGCACCATGGTTCCATCTTTGGTTTTTTTATAGATATATACAGCATTTAAATCAGATTTCTCAAATTTATAAATGTTACTAGTGTCAGCACCGATGTACAATCTAATCCACTTATTTTTTTTGTTTTTATCTGTTCCTTCCAAAACAATCACATCTTCGCCATCATATGAAGTGTCATCAACAATCTTCCATTTGTAACTCCGAGCACTAATTCCTGCTCTTAATGGATTTTGTTTGGCAGTCATTTTAATGGCATGAAATTTCTGTTTCTTTTTCGCAAATCGATAATCGTTAGACTTTCTAGCTTCTACAATTTCTATGGGTCCAAATTCTCTGGACGTTGGTCCTCTATCATATACTTTTACATAATGTTCAACTAAAAATCTTGATACATTATTTTCATTAGAAAATCTACGGTATAACATATTTAACTGATGTCCTTTACTGTAAGTCGTCTCTTTTAGTTTTTTAAATGCAGATTTTGCATAAGATGAAGGATCTTGTATGACTATTTCATCAAGGGACACCAAGTCTTCTTCAAGCGTAACAACTTCGATGTCTTGATCTATAAAATCTTGAACCTTTATTTTAAAAGATTTAAACCCAAGCGTAGAAATTGTAATTGTATCGTTTAAATTTTCTTTCGTTAATCTTAATGAAAAACGCCCTTCTTCATTACTGATAGTTCCGATAGATTTAGACATAATACTAATCGATGTAAAGGCTAGTGCTTGCTTGTTGATATCCAAAATATCACTTTCAACAATGATCTCACTTTGAGAACACACACTAATGTGAACTAAACTTACTAAGAAAATGAAGAGGTTTTTTTTAAACATTTTTACATTGATTTTGAATTAATAAAGAATAAACTTTTTTGAAAAACGGATGCCGTTTTCCACTGCATTTAGAATATAAACACCTGTTTTTAAGTGCGCGATATTTATAAGTTCTTTAGGATGATTAGTATTTTTCTCTAATACCTTAGCCCCATTAATCGTATAAATTTTTATGTTTAATGGTAAATTATTTGAAGAGAATACCTTAATGCTTTTGGACGCATTATAAAAATGAATTTCAAAATTATCTGTAGAACCTATAGTCTCGTCATCAGATAATACAAGTAATGAGTTCCAAGCCCCAGCATCATTCCCATCAGTTCCAAAATTTATAGGGGTGTCATCTCCATTAGGAGCTTCATCATATTCTACTTTTCCAGATATTTCATTAAAACGTAAATTAGAAGAGACTAAAATTGCATCTGTTATAGATGACCCATACGTATCATCGGAACCTAAACCTTCAGAACTACCTGATAATGAATTTATAAAGTTTAATTCAACTGCTGAAGCAACATTTATATCAGACTCTTGGTTTTCGGTACCTCCTAATTGGTTGTCATATAGCAAGGCGTTTTTAATCTCGAAACTTCTGTCTCCTACAATTCTAACTCCGCCAGCTCTTCCTGTTTCTGAAGATGTTAAGGTAACTTTGTTCCCAAAAACAGTGATATTTTCTAAACTGCTAGTAGCATTTAAACCTCCAAAATACAAACCGCCACCTTGAAACGTCGCTTCGTTATTATAAAATGTATTTTCAGACATTATGACCTCTCGACCATCTCCAAAAACATTGATAGCACCGCCATTAGCTTTATCTCCATTTCCGCCGGTTTTATTACTATTTGCAGCTGTATTATTTATGAATAAAGACCCCGTTATGATTAATGTTCCATCACCAGAACCGCTAATAGCCCCTCCATTTCCTCGCGATAAATTATTTTTAAAAATGGAGTTTGTAATAGTGACATTGCCTTCACTAAAAAACAAACCTCCACCAGCTTTGTCAACGCCCCCCGTAGAATTATCATCAAAAATACTATTGGTAAATGTTAAATTAGAATCTGCATTCATGTTTATGGCTCCACCATTAATTGATGATTCTTTGTTTCCTTTAAAAGTAACATCTGAAAAAGAAACATTAAGATTTGGTTTACTTATATGGAATAATCGGTCTGTACCTTGTTTATTCGTGTCTGGTGAAATTGTAGCAGTATTTGTCCCCAAAAAATTTAGGCTTTTTTGAACTGAAATTTTTGAATTATGTATTACTGTACCAGAAATATTGATTGTATTTCCGTCGTTTGCTAATGAGTAAGCTCTATGAACAGTTGAAGCCGCTGTTCCTGGGCTTGTTCCTGTATTAGTGTCATCCCCAAATTCATCCGCGTAATAATCAGTGATTTCTGGTAAATTTTGATATGACGGTTGATTGATGGTAAGTGCAATTTCTCCTCTTAAAGCTTCACCGCCTTTGCCTGTGAGCCATAAATAATAATCACTAGGTAAACCTTCATAGTTTGTAAATTGAGTAAATTCACTTGACGGAGGGTCATTTTCAACTTTAAAAATACAAGTTCCTTCGTCCATCTCATCAAACATTGCAACATAAATAGTTTGGGCACCAGCATCCACTGCATTGTATAATTGTCTCCATAAAAAATCTCCTTTTAACCTTGGAATGCTATTAAGACTAGAATACGTGTCTTGGCTTTTCTTTAGATTCTGCCAGCTAAACCCTGGGAAAACAACAGGCATGTATAATAAGTTTTCGGCATCACACCATGCTTTGTCCGCAATTATATTACTCTTATGGCTATCTACACCACTAATATCATTATACCTCCCAGGTGTCCAAGGATGTACAATATCAGCAGATCTAATAACCGTGTGTAATTGAGTATCATTTACGGCATCACTGTTTAAAGTCCTCCAACTTCTTGGCACACCTAATAAAACAGCACAGCCCCCATACGTTGCATCGTTCTTAAAATAGTTAATTAATTCTTGAACATCATCTAAATCATAATTATCTGTACGATTAAAACCTACGCCCCAAAGTGCAACTACGGGCTTTTGCTTGTAGGTTAATAAGTGGTTATTTGAATTATCGTTAACGCCATGTCTTGAAACAAGGGATTCCCAATGTAGTTTCACATCTTCAACCATTGTTGAAGTGGCGTTAGATCCCGATAAATCATACATAACACTGACGAGTCTGTTGTTATTTGCTTGAGCTGCTGCTATGATATTGTCAAAAACAAGATTGTCATTGGCTTTTAATTTAGGTGCATTTGATTTAAGGCCTGATGCAAATTGTTGAAAGAACACCCCATCGATTCCATAGTCATTCATCCATTTGAAATGGCGATTAACTGTTTTAGCATTTACGGATGAAAACACATGTGCTGTTCTACCATCTTTGTGCGAAAAAGAAGTAGTGTATTTTTCATCGTCATCGGCCTCACTCATATCGGGCCAATAATCTACAGAAGTAAAACCAGGTTCAAATTTTTTAACGCCACTTATACTGGTTTGATAGTGTTTCCAATTTAAATCTGAACCATCAGTAGGCATATTGAACCACCCTTGATAACCTGCTAATACTTTACCTAAAATCGAAGTATTTTCTGTAGCAACTGTGAGATCTACGTTTGGATCTGTGAATTCTTGATAGGGTCTGTTTTCAAAAGTAAGGAGCTCTGTACGTAATGTATTTCTTAACTCTGTTGCTTTTTCATCGTTGAGACCAAAAAGATTGACTTCTTCAAAAGGATCGTTATTTAAATCAAATAATTGGTCCTTTACATGATATAGCGGGTAAGAACCAGCACTTAAACTCCCTAAAGACACATTGGGGATGTAGAAAGGTAATGGCACTTGTGTACCGTTTGGTCCATTGAAAGTATCGCCGTTCGCTATTCTTTGATTTGTAGCATCATCATAACGCACTGTTACATATTTCCAATCCTTGGTTCTAATCGCTCTAGAAAAGCCTAGCTCAAAAAACAAATGATCGTGAACAGGTTCTGTAGCATTATTAGTAATAACCTCTTTTAAACTTACACCATCCATATCAGAAGTAGAAAGATCTACACCTGCAAAATCTAGAAACGTAGGCGCAAAATCTATGTTTTGAACCAGCTCGTCGTAGGTAGAAGGCGTCGCAATGCCATCTGGCCAATACATCATTAAAGGCACTTTTGTACCTGCATCATAATTTGTAGATTTACCTTTGTTAAAATCACCATGATCCGAAGTAATAATGATGATGGTATTGTCTAATTTTCCTTTTTCTTCTAATTTACTTACAACAGCACCAACAGCATGGTCAAACCAACGCAACCAAGCTTGTTTTAAATCCTTTCCAGCTAAACTAGAGATTTCATCTTTTATTTGCGCTCGTGTTGGTAAGTACGAATAATCTTGTGTTAAAACCCCTTCGGCTGTGATATTAACGTCTGCATCTAAACCCGCATAATAGCCTTCATTATTTGACCAAAAGGGTGCTGGACCATGCGGCACTGTTTCACTGTAATAAATAAAGAAAGGATCATCATTAGCAGTTTCAATATAATCGAGAACCGCTTTATTTTTATATTCTACATTGTGAACGTTTAAATCATCATTTTTTAATTCTCTTAAGTTTGCTGGATAAAACGCATCAACAACATCAAATCCAAAATCTTTCATTCTCAGTGCCCATTTATCATGATTAAATTTCATGGCATCAGAAATTGCTTCTACGTAGGGGTCATCGGTTTTATTGTATGCCATGAAACCATAATTACCCTGTGTGTAGGAGTTTAGGGCTTCATGATCCACAATATGAGATTTTCCTATAAAAGCAGTATTGTACCCTGCAGCTTGTAATAGTTTTGGTAAGTTATCTGTATTTTCTTCGAGTTCTATATTGTTTGCAACACGACTTAGTTGCCCTACGGGATAGCCATTTAAAAAATTAGTTCCTTCAGATCTTCCAGCGTATTTCCCTGTTAAAATACTATATCTACTTGGACTGCATATAGAGGAAGACACAAAAGCATTGTTAAAAACAATTCCGTTACTTGCTAAATTGTCAATAATAGGGGTGTGGACCTTAGAATCTCCATTAAAACCAAAAGGTCTAGATTGATTCTGATTATCACCATCTCTCAAAGGAATTGAGCTTTGATCATCCGTCATAATAAAAACAATATTTGGTTGTTGACCAAAAAGAAGTGACGTCTTGAATAGTATGAATAAACAAACGAGATACTTTGTCATTGTATTTTTTTTAAAATAAGGCAAACTATTTTTATAATAGAAATTAATTAAAATAGGGGTTTGTAAAAACCCCTATTTTAGAATAGTTAAATTGTTTAAGCTTTATTCTTCTAATTTATGATGAATTTTTTCGAGAACGACTTCCCATTAGATTTACCTTTTAAAATATAGATTCCTGAAGCTAAAGATCTTGCTTGAATACTTTGACTCTGAGCTACATTTTTAAGACCTAATATTTTAGATCCTAACATATTGTATACTTCAATAGATAATTGAGTAGAAATAGTATGGCTAATTTCTATGCTGTTAGAAGCTTTATTATGAAACACTAATACATTGGCAGCTAAAACATCTTGCTTATCTAAAGATAAAGCTAAGCCTGAATTCCAGGATCCAGCATCATTACCATCAGATCCAAAATCAATAGGGCTGTCTTCTGCTGAACTTACTGTATTATATTCCACATACCCAGAAGTTTCATTAAATGTTAAGTTAGAAGATGTTAAATCTGCTTCAATTACAGATGTTGAAAACACATCATTTCCTCCATCACCTACTGCAGTTAAAACAGGTATTATTGTTTTAGTAATTGAGTGGTCTAATGTCAATTCTACTAAAGGAGCTAATCCGATATCCGAAGTATTCGTTCCAGTCCCATCGTCTACAATGTTACCATAGATCAAAGAATTTGAAATTGTAAAAGGTCTAGTGCCTTCTATTCGTATTCCACCGCCTCTAGATTGATTCAATGTTGTGTAGATTACTTTATTATTAAACACAGTCGTATTGGTAATGCTACTGTTGGCATTTGCACCTCCTAAGTACATCGCTCCTCCATCAATAGTTGTTGCGGTATTATTTACAAAAGTACTGTTGTTCAAAACAAAATCTACACCATTGCCTGTTACAGCAATTGCACCACCTCTAGTTGCCGAGTTTCCGTTAAAAAGAGATCCAGAGATGTTTACATTTGCAGAATTTCCAGCGACAATAGCCCCTCCTTTATCTGATGATATATTGTTTTTAAAAACACAATTTGTGATGTTCAAATTTCCGTTGGAGACTAATATAACTCCACCACCTGCGTTGTTAGATACAGAATTTCCCGTAAAGGTACAGTTCTCAAAGGTAGCTTTAGCTCCTGCGTTATTATTGAAAAAGACACCACCTCCAGCAAGTGTGGTAGTGTTGTTTAGAAATGTAAGATTCTTAAAGGTTACATCTGCAGACGATGCTCCATTAATTGTAAAGAGTCTTCCAGTACCACCGTTTCCAGATAAAGTTGAGCTAGTATTCAAACCTTCAATAGTAAATGCAAAACCCTTAGAATTTAGAGAAGCTCCTTCTGGTGAAATGGTTCCTACAATAATAAGTTTATCTCCATTAGAAGTGATCTGGTTCATCGCATTCCCGAAATTTCCGTAAGCATTTTCAACGCTTGAACCATCAGATGCGCCAGCACCTGTTGCAGAAACATAAACGGTATTTTGTGCTAATGATGTAAAGCCAACAAAAGCAATAAATAAAAAGGTTAGTAAAGTAATTTTTTTCATTTTGATTGTGTTTTGTGATGCCTAGGAGGCATCGGTTATAAAATTTTTAGACTGATAACGAATTCAACTTTTCTTGAAATAGTTGATGTTTTGATTTAAACAAATAACACGATACACCTTTAATTTTTCCTTAATAAATGATTAACTAATCAGTTTTTTATAAAAAAATAATAATTTATAATACTAATAAATGTAAACGATCATTGATTATTTAGAATAGTGTTTAGTATGGGTAATTATATGTTAATTATAAGTGTAAATTATTGATATCTTGAGAGATGAACTTATTGAAATTGTGTTCAAATTCTTGGCCGTATAGGATGTTGTACTCTTTTAAAAACTTATTAAAGGTGTCATTGGCTAAGCTGTGATTGCCTTTAATGTTATATACTTTACATTTTAAGAATACAGCGATTTCATTTGTAGTATCAAAATTAAAAATACAGTCTGCTAAATCAATGGCAAAATCAAGATCTTCATCAATGTCTAACTTTAAGGCATAATTCATAAAGTTATTGACGATCAAATCGGTAATATTTTGTTTAAAGGAATCTAACCATGTGTAATCTAAGTTATTTAGAAACGCCCCTTTTTTTGTGATTGATATCGTATGAATGATATCCTCTTTGGTTGGTTTGCTCTTAAGTAGGTTTTTATGTAATTGAGAGTAATCGTTCACTAAATTTTCAGAATTATTTTCGATGATCCAATAGCCTGTTTTTTTACTAATAGAAAAATCGCCTAACTCTTTAAGAATAGTTTTGAGTTTGGTGATATTAACAGCTCTATTGTTTTGAGCACTTTTATCAGATTTATCATACCACAACAGGTCTTTTAGTTTTTGTGACGAAATTCCTTTATTATTTTTATGTGTATAGAGCCAAAGAATTAAGAAGAGCTCTTTTATTAAAGGTGTAAATTTCCCTGTAAGATCGTTTCCTTTTTTATCAAACATTTGAAAACCACCAAAAAATACAATCGGATACTCTAGCGCAACTAAACGTTCTTCTTTTTTATCTGTCTTAGGAATTATCGTTTCTTCACCAGGTTTGATTTGTTTTTTCTTGAAATAACTCATTATTAAAAGACCAATCATAGAAGTTATAAAAAGACTAATTATAATTAGTGCCCAAAAATTTGCTGCTAATTTAGAATTGCTTTGTGTATTTTCAATTATTGGAATGTGAGGGTAATTAAGGCTATAAATACCAAAATCTGTTTGATTGTTTGAGTTCAAGAAAGAGGTATAGACGTAAAGCTTTTTTGCGTTTTCATCAAAAAATAGATCCACAAAAGATTGGGTGTCTGTAAATTTATAGGGAAGCGAATCTGCTACAATTTTAAATTCTGGACTCGATAGATTTCCTTGTGCAAGTTTAAGGTAGCCATTAGATCTCGATTTATCGGAGATTAAACCATAATAATTTTTAGACTGATAACGAATTCAACTTTTCTTGAAATAGTTGATGTTTTGATTTAAACAAATAACACGATACACCTTTAATTTTTCCTTAATAAATGATTAACTAATCAGTTTTTTATAAAAAAATAATAATTTATAATACTAATAAATGTAAACGATCATTGATTATTTAGAATAGTGTTTAGTATGGGTAATTATATGTTAATTATAAGTGTAAATTATTGATATCTTGAGAGATGAACTTATTGAAATTGTGTTCAAATTCTTGGCCGTATAGGATGTTGTACTCTTTTAAAAACTTATTAAAGGTGTCATTGGCTAAGCTGTGATTGCCTTTAATGTTATATACTTTACATTTTAAGAATACAGCGATTTCATTTGTAGTATCAAAATTAAAAATACAGTCTGCTAAATCAATGGCAAAATCAAGATCTTCATCAATGTCTAACTTTAAGGCATAATTCATAAAGTTATTGACGATCAAATCGGTAATATTTTGTTTAAAGGAATCTAACCATGTGTAATCTAAGTTATTTAGAAACGCCCCTTTTTTTGTGATTGATATCGTATGAATGATATCCTCTTTGGTTGGTTTGCTCTTAAGTAGGTTTTTATGTAATTGAGAGTAATCGTTCACTAAATTTTCAGAATTATTTTCGATGATCCAATAGCCTGTTTTTTTACTAATAGAAAAATCGCCTAACTCTTTAAGAATAGTTTTGAGTTTGGTGATATTAACAGCTCTATTGTTTTGAGCACTTTTATCAGATTTATCATACCACAACAGGTCTTTTAGTTTTTGTGACGAAATTCCTTTATTATTTTTATGTGTATAGAGCCAAAGAATTAAGAAGAGCTCTTTTATTAAAGGTGTAAATTTCCCTGTAAGATCGTTTCCTTTTTTATCAAACATTTGAAAACCACCAAAAAATACAATCGGATACTCTAGCGCAACTAAACGTTCTTCTTTTTTATCTGTCTTAGGAATTATCGTTTCTTCACCAGGTTTGATTTGTTTTTTCTTGAAATAACTCATTATTAAAAGACCAATCATAGAAGTTATAAAAAGACTAATTATAATTAGTGCCCAAAAATTTGCTGCTAATTTAGAATTGCTTTGTGTATTTTCAATTATTGGAATGTGAGGGTAATTAAGGCTATAAATACCAAAATCTGTTTGATTGTTTGAGTTCAAGAAAGAGGTATAGACGTAAAGCTTTTTTGCGTTTTCATCAAAAAATAGATCCACAAAAGATTGGGTGTCTGTAAATTTATAGGGAAGCGAATCTGCTACAATTTTAAATTCTGGACTCGATAGATTTCCTTGTGCAAGTTTAAGGTAGCCATTAGATCTCGATTTATCGGAGATTAAACCATAATAATTTTTATTCGTACTATCAATCACAATAGAGCTTCCAAAGATCATTTCCTCAGAGATTTTAGTGACCTCGTATTGTTTTTTAAATGTTTTACTTTCAATGTCGTACTTTAAAAAATCAAAATAACTTTTAGGGTTTACTAATTGTTTCCCGCTTTCACTTCCATAACCTCCTAAGATATAAATAGAGTCTTTGTAAATGGTAGCCCCAGAAAGATATCGTGGTTTAAATACCTTATTATCATGAGGGATGTTTTTCCACGATTTAGATCCCAAATCGACTTTTTTTACTTGGTTTTGATAGGTAAATTGACCATAACCACCCAATATATATATTGAATTGTCTTTTGGACTAAACAAACCATTGTGGTGCTGGTATATTTTTCTAAGAGCTTGTTTTTTAAATATTGAGTAATCATCCCAACGCTTATTTTCAAAGTCAAATTCAGAAATCTGATTCTTATCTGCAAGATAGCAGTATAATTTTTTTTGTTTGTGATCAAAAAGAATTCTATGATCTAAAGAAATTTCTAAAGTATCTTTATTAAAAGAATAGGTCTTGAATGATTTCTCTTTTGGGTTGTATTTTAAGAGTGCTGTTTTGTTTAAAAGATAAAATTCTCCTAAATCTTTATCAAAAGTCATTAATTGAACCCCATCTACTTTAGAAATTAAATTCTCTTCCCAAGACTTGTGACGGCATATTAGCCAATCTCCATTTTTTACAGCAGCATTGTTGTTATTTATTATATTTATAGCCTCGTTTCCGCCACATTGATTTAAAGGGTAGTGAGCAATTAGTTTAGTCCCTTGCCTTAATTTAATGTCTCTAATACTTATTCCACTCGGAACATCTGAAGTAGAAAATTCCTTATAATTGTTTGCACCAAAAAAGATTTTATAAGATTCTTTATTTTTAAATATTGCAGATTTTTTGATAGGTTTAAAGTCATTTATCGAAAAAATCAATTCATTTTTTGATAGCGAAAACTTTATATTAATTGTATTCCATTTTGTATTAGAAAATATAGCGTCGTTTACAGGGATAATTGTTTCAGTATCACCAACAACGATAATTAGTTTTTTTGTTTTAGTATTAGAAAGCAGTAAGTCTATATTTTTATTATCTCCATTAACAGCTCTAAAAATGTATCCGAAATTCCCTTTTCTTTTTAGTAGTTTTACTTTTAAATCAAAAATTAATTCAAATTCGTCCTTTACAATCAATGGCTTATTTGAAGTTATATCTAAGCTAGTTCTTTCGTCTAGAAGAAAATCTTGACCCTTAAAGGAAAGACCATATTCTTGACTAAAAACAGTTAGAGGCAACATAACAAATACTAAAAATAACGTGCAAATGTTAAAACTAAATAAAGATGACCTATGTAAATTCAATTGTTGATTAAAAAAAGATTTATACTCAATTTTTACAACATAATTAATATATAGGTTAAATTATTTTAAGATTTAGAGGTTTAATAAAGGTAATGATAATAATGGATAATAATGAAATTTCTTCATTTAAATATGCTTCTTTTAATCAAGACG
>Ga0209199_1002423_pt1 | contig 20072 bp, 19 predicted proteins | sample COGITO_mtgs_1105_7_FD_184805 | JGI IMG/M metagenome (GOLD analysis project Ga0209199, IMG submission 184805) | Pelagic marine microbial communities from North Sea - COGITO_mtgs_110523 (SPAdes) (version 2) | ecosystem: Environmental > Aquatic > Marine > Epipelagic ...
GGTGAGTTATCTGGAAACCAAAAACCAAAAACCAAAAACCAAAAACCAAAAGCCGGAAATCAAAAGCCGGAAATCAAAAGCGAGAAACCAGAAGTCAAAAACTAAAGACTTAGAATCGAGGCGTTGTTTTTTTGTGCTGTAAAGCCGATTGGCTTGACGATTACATGGTCGCTCATACTGTTTAGGCAAGGCAAGGCAAGGCAAGGCAAGGCAAGGCAAGGCAAGGCAAGGCAAGGCAAGGCAAGGCAAGGGCGCCATCGCCCCAGCCTCTGGAAAGTTCCTTAAGCTAGAGAGGCAAGCTGCTCCATCTGTTCGGATAAGGTGCCAAGTGTTGCATTGAATTCAGCAGCTCTTGCTCGTTCTTTCTCAACTACCTCACTAGGCGCTTTGGCAACAAATGACTCATTGCTGAGTTTTTTGTCTATGCGCTCTATCTCACCGCGGATGCGTTCCACCTCTTTGTTTATGCGCGCTTGTTCAGCGGCTACGTCGATGAGTCCCGCTAACGGCACCATGACTTTTAGCTCCCCTACCAAGCTTAAAGCGTTTGCTGGTGGGGTATCTCCGTCCTCTAACCAGGTGATTTCCGCTATGTTAGCTAAACGCATGAGCATCTCGCTGCTCTCGGTTGCGCCAACGCGGTCGGCGGGGCTGCCCCCTTGCAGCAGCACGGTGATCTCTTTGCTCGGCTTAATGTTCGCCTCGCCTCGAATGTTACGAATGCCAGTTATTACCGCCTTGAGCCACTCGATTTGTTCTTCAGCTGCGGGGTCATTAATGATTTTTTCTGGATCAGGAAAACTTTGCAGCATGATGCTGTTTTCTGCTGCATTGTCAGAGGCAGGAATGATCCCCAAACGCGGTGCAACTTGCTGCCATAGTGTTTCTGTAATAAAGGGCATAACAGGATGCGCGGTGCGCAGCATTGTGTCTAATACTTCTAGTAATGTGCGCTGGGTAGCCTTTTTCAGAGCCGGGTCAATGTCTTCATTCCAGAGCAGTGACTTGGTGAGTTCCAAGTACCAATCACAGTATTCGTGCCAAGCAAATTCATAAATACTACTGGCGAAAATATCAAAGCGATAAGTTTCCAATGCGAACTTGGCATCTTCTACCATGCGCCTGGTTTTGCTCAAAATCCAGCGGTCAGCAGAGCTGAGGGTAGATTCGTCAACGGCCTGTGTTAGATCGACGTTTTCGGTGTTCATTAAGACAAACTTGCTCGCATTCCACAGTTTGTTGCAGAAATTTCTATAGCCTTCAATACGATTGGTATCAAAGCGCACATCTCTGCCGGTTGTGGCGAGCGCACAAAACGTGAACCTTAAGGCGTCTGTGCCATATGCGGCTACGCCTTCAGGGAAATCTTTGCGCGTTTGCTTTTCAATGCGCTTAGCCATTTTTGGTTGCGTGAGGTTGCTGGTGCGCTTGGTAACTAGTGTCTCAAGGTCAACGCCGTCAATGAAGTCTAACGGATCTAAGCCATTGCCCTTCGATTTAGACATTTTCTGCCCTTCAAAGTCACGCACTAAGCCGTGAATATATACCGTGTCGAAGGGTACTTTCTTTTCAAAGTGCAGGGTCATCATGATCATTCTGGCAACCCAGAAGAAAATAATATCGTGGCCTGTGACCAGTGTGCTGGACGGTAAGTAGTCTTCTAAATCTGGGTGTTTTTCGGGCCAGCCTAATGTGGCCATTGGCCATAAGGCTGATGAAAACCAAGTTTCCAACACATCATTGTCTTGGCTGAGTTTGATCTCATCACTCAAAGCATATTTTTTGCGCGCACTGACTTCGTCTTCAGCTGCGTAGATATTGCCTGCTTCGTCATAAAATGCTGGAATTCTGTGGCCCCACCATTGCTGGCGGCTAATGCACCAGTCTTGGATATCCCTCATCCACGAAAAATAGGTGTTCTCATACTGTTTGGGTACAAACTTGATGCTGCCATCTTCAACCGCTTTTATAGCGGGTTCAGCGAGTGGCGCTATTTTCACAAACCATTGATCTGTGAGGTATGGCTCAATGATTGCGTTAGATCTATCGCCTCTAGGTACCATGAGTTTGTGGTCTTCAACGGCAGCCAGCAAATCGAGTGCGTCAAGGTCGGCAACAATCTGCTTGCGCGCAACAACGCGATCTAGGCCACGATAGGGTTCAGGTGCGTCGTCGTTGATCTTGGCTTCTGGCGTTAAGATGTTAATAGACTCAAGGTTGTGTCGAGCGCCCATTTCATTGTCATTGAAGTCGTGGGCGGGGGTGATTTTTACGCAGCCCGTGCCGAATGCCATATCTACATAATCATCTGCAATGACAGGAATTTGTCGTCCAACCAAGGGCAGGGTAATGGTCGCTCCAATAAGGTGTGCGTAACGCTCATCGTCTGGGTGTACGGCTACTGCGGTATCTCCCAACATGGTTTCAGGTCTTGTTGTGGCAATCACCAAAAAGTCGTCGCCTTCCTTAGTTTTCACGCCACCAGCTAAGGGGTAGCGGAAATGCCAAAGAAACCCTTGCTCTTCTTTGTTCTCTACCTCTAAGTCAGATATAGCGGTACCCAATTCTGGATCCCAGTTGACTAGCCGAGTACCGCGATAAATGAGGCCCTGGTCGAACAGTTGAATGAATGCTGTTTGTACTGCCTCAGCATAACCGTCATCCATCGTGAAACGTTCGCGGGTCCAATCGATACTGGAGCCCATGCGTCTGATTTGCTTGGAAATTGTGCCGCCAGATTGTTTTTTCCAATCCCAAACGCGCTCAATAAAAGCTTCCCTTCCCAATTCATGTCTGCTGCTGCCTTCGCTGGCAATTTGCCGCTCCACCAACATTTGTGTGGCGATGCCCGCATGGTCTGTGCCCATTTGCCACAAGGTGCGATTGCCTAACATACGCTGGTAGCGAATGAGCGAATCCATCAATGTTTGGTTAAACGCGTGGCCCATGTGCAGCGTGCCGGTGACGTTAGGCGGTGGGATAAGAATGCAATAACCGTCGCCTTCTCCCTTGGGTGCAAAATGACCAGCCTTCTCCCAGCTTTGGTAAAGGTCTTGTTCTATTTTTTCCGGATTAAAACTAGTGTCCATGTTTCTATATATCTACTTTCGTTGGGCTTTTGTTGGGCTTGGGGTTGCTTGGCGCAAACCCTCATAAAATGGTGTTGGCGACATGAGCTTAATTTTCCCAATCTTTCAGGTCATGGTGATGCAGCGGGTAGCCACGATCACGATAAAATTTGTAGTGCTCGCGCCCCTGGTCTTTGCTTTCGCCGACTATGATTTCTGCAACTCGGTCGAAGCGCCCAAAAAAACTGGGTACCTGAGTAGCCAGATTAATCAATAACCCGCTGTCATGGAGTGGGCCATCGCAGCCAAGGTGGATTGGGCTTTTCACGCCGCCTCGGTCCTTGCTTTGATCTTTGCTTGCCTCGTTATCAGTTGTTGCATCAGCCGGCTTTTCAGTTGATTGGGCCTCACTGGCAGTTTCAGCTTGGGCTGCAGTTGTTTCACCGGTCTCGGTTATTAACTGGTGCGGTAAAAAGCGGTGTTTCGGGTAGTCCCAAAGTAATGTGTCCATTGCTGCAACTTGGGTTTTATCCTCAAGTTGCACGTGCACGGGCATACCACCTTGTATGGCCTTAAGGCACAGCCTGCAGGCGAAGCGCATTGCTGCATCTTCGCTGAGGTCTTCTAAGACGTAAAAATCTACCCGAGTCACTTATGCAGCCCGCGCTAGCTTTGGTTAACCAAATATTTGAACAGCATTGGTACTGGACGGCCACTAGAACCCTTGTTTGCACCGCCATGAAAAGCGCTGCCAGCAATGTCTAAGTGGGCCCATGGCGTGTCATCAACAAAGCGCGCAAGGAAACACGCAGCGGTAACACTGCCTGCACCGCGTCCGCCAACATTGGCCATATCCGCAAAGTTTGAGTTAAGACCTGCTTGGTAGTCGTCCCATAAAGGCAGCCGCCAGTTGCGGTCTCCAGTGTCTTGGCCTGCTTCTAAGAGGTCGTCTGCCAAGGCATCGTCGTTGGCGAAAAGTCCGCTGGCATGGCTGCCCAGCGCCATAATGCATGCGCCAGTCAGCGTAGCTACGTCGATGATTGTGCGGGGCTTAAAGGTCTGCGCATGGGTGAGGGCATCACATAAAACCAACCGGCCTTCAGCATCGGTATTCAAAATTTCTACAGTTTTGCCTGAGCTGGTGGTCACAATATCGCCAGGGCGAGTAGCGCCGCCGCTCGGCATGTTCTCAGCCGCTGCAACAATAGTTAAGAGATTGATTGGAAGCTTGGCTTCAATGGCTGCCTTCGTGGCGCCTAAAACTGCCGCTGCGCCGCCCATGTCGTATTTCATTTCGTCCATTGTGGGCGGTGGCTTAAGGGAAATGCCGCCGGTATCAAAGGTTATACCCTTGCCCACTAGCGCTATGGGGGCCTGATTCTTTGGGCCACCGCTGTAATTGATTATGATCATTCGGCCTGGATTGTCGCTACCCTGGGAGACAGCCATAAATGCACCCATGCCCATGGAGAGCATTTTCTTCTCGTCTAAGTGGCTGACTTTTACCTTTGGGTTGCGCGCCATTTTACGTGCTTCAGCCAACAGGTAGAGGGGTGTACAAACGTTTGGTGGCTCGTTGCCTAAGTCCTTTGTCAGCGCCATGCCCGCGTCCAGGGCGTTGCCCAAAGTGATGGTGCGTTGCACTGACGGCGTATTTTTTGCCGGTGCTTGAATACGCACGCGCTTCAATAGGTGAGGGGGCTTTGGCTTACTCTTGTAGCGGTTGAATTGATAGGCGGCATGGCTAATGGCTTGCAGCAAGGTTTGTGCTTTCCATGGCGCATCCTTGCCTTTCACTTTAGCGTCTAGTAGCGCAACTAGTGCTTGGCCTATGGGTAGTTTGATCAATGTCTTTGCCGCTACATCGCAAGCTTTTGCAAAATTTGCTGCAGAGGCTTCGCTGGTACCACCAATAATTAACAACCTTGCCACTGCGCCTTCCATTTGAATGCACAGCGTGTTGCCAATGCTGTCTTTGAAATCCTGGGTAGCACGGTTGAACGTGCTTTGGTTTCCTGACGCCTTTGCTACTTTCTTGGCAATCTGAAAGCTAGTCACGAGGCAGGGGGTTCGGGCGGCAGATAGCGCGCCACTTGCAAGGGTAAAATTCATGTTCGATTTATCCACATCAGTAATTTAAGTTGTGAGGTGTAAGTTTAGCGTTATTGGAGGAAAAAGGCTGGAAAGAAATGAGACAAAATAGGCCAAGATGCCCATGTCGCAATCTAGTTTGAGCGAGCTGGGTGCTAGATTACTGGCTGCTAGATTAAGAGGACGGGTCGGAGTGGGGCCACACGGTGCCAACAAAACGCCAAAAAATCGCCAAAGGTTCGCTTAATGGTCGATAACAGGACAGGGAACTATCGTGGCAGGTGCACAACCAGTGTCTTACTGGCTTTGTCATGCCAAGTTTGCTTGTCGTCACCGATAAACAGCCAAAGGTAGCCTAGGCCAGCGCACGCCAGCGAGAATGGTGCAACCATGGCGCGGAGGGCTATTTGTTTAACACTTACGCTGTTGCCAGACTCGTCTACCAAACGAATATGCCATGCTCGCATGCCCAGTGTTTCGCCATTTTTGTGCCAGCAATACGCGTAGAAACCAACAGTTTCAACAAGCAAAGTCAGCTGAAATGCAAAGCCTGTAACCACGTCGCCACTGAGGGGTACCCAGATAAACCCCGTTAAAAACCACAGCGCTAAAATCAGCAAACTGTCATACATCAGGGCGCCCAAGCGCCGGCCTATGCCGGCTGGAAATCCCGCTTCAGGGCTGTGTATTTCTTCTGGGTTGCTCAATGGCTCTGACCGCTTGTTGGAATGCTAGTTAAAATGCCGCTACCTAAACCGCTATCTAAAATGTGGCTACATGGTCGGCTAATTTCACCGGGCGGCCGACAAATTCCTCCGTAGTCATACTTTGCAATAGATCTGTATCTTGAGAAGTGCCCCAGGCTCTGCGTCCATCAGACAACCGCGTCGCCACAAAGGCTTTGTCCAGACCTTTAGGGCCATACATAACCGAGTAACCCTCGACAACACCTTCGCCAACGTGCGCCATAGCGACTTCTCGCTTGGGTAATGCATCTACCTGATCTTGTAGGTTCGCGTGCTGGAAAGGCTTTTCTGGGCGCTGAGTAGAATAGGTGCCAAAAGCATGCTTAGTAATATAACCGCCGTTCGCGGTGATCATTCCCTTGTCGCCTGGTTGGGCTCGAAGTAACTCCGCCATACGCACAATGGAGTGCATAACGTAGTTATTCAATGGGCCGCCTGCCCAGGTTAAGCCGCCGGTGACGGTTAAAGGCTTGCTGGTGTCTAAGCCGAGCTCTCTACAGGCAATTTGCACGGCGACGGGGAAGCAGCTGTATACATCGACCAAGTCGATATCAGCCGGTGTCATCCCCGACATTTCTAGACATTTTTTGCCCGCAAGGCGAATGGCGGGGGAGCTGTGCAAATTGTCTCGGTTTGAGAAGTGGAAATGGTCTTGAGCGTCGCTACCCGCCCAAGGATAAACCCACTTTTCTTTCGCAATGCCCAGCGCTTCTGCTTTTGCCTCTGAACACAAAATCAACGCTGCAGCTTGGTCCACGGCACTATTGGAGTTTAAAAATTTAGGATAAGGGAACGATACCGGACGGTTGATGGCTGAAACTGTGCGAATTTCTTCGGCAGTTTTGGCGTCGCGAATCCATGCATTAGGGTTGTTCGCAGCCACTGCACTAAAGCCAGCCCAAAGCTCAGAAATATGCTTCATATGGTCATCGACTTTCATGCCCAATTCGTTGCGTAGGGCTGTTTCCATAATGGGATAAATTTGGATCGGGCGGCCTAATCTAATAGCAATCTCGGCCTCGTGGCGCATATCTTTCTCTTCGCCGATCATTAGGTCAGGGGTACCCGGTAGCTCTGCCCAGCCTAGATCATGCTGAGCTTTGGCTGCCTTTGCTTGGGTGTTGCCGCACTCTGCGCCGGTAAGAATAATTATGTCGTGGGCGCCGCTTTGAATGTCTAATGCGCTGACGTTCAATACTGATTGCACGTAGTTGCCACCATATGGCGATAAAGCAGATTGTGCGTTTGGGCAGCCTATGGCTTCAGCCACGGCTTTTGCAGGATTTTGATAGCCCCAAATGCCTTTGATAACGCGCACTGAATTGGCATTAAGTAGTTCATTGCTGCCTGCGTCTGCCGCGGCGGCTTTGACTGCATCAATCATGAGTTCTACAGGTTCCTTTGCCGAGGCAAAATCTTGGAAACGCTGCTCAAGGTGGCTAATGCCAACTAACACTGGTGTTGCTTGACTCATTTTATTACTCCCCAAAATAGCTTTTTTCTTGTGCAATCTAAGCGAACCGCTGCAGAGCGGCCCGATCAATTTGCCGACGATTATACATAACTGGCGTTTACTGCGCGTGATCTGTGTTTGTTCGCTCTTTGCTCTTTTTTTGTTAGGAGGTTAATAAGTGTTGATCAGCCTGCCATCTGGGTAGTCTGGCGAAGACTTGTTAATCATTGCATTATGTCGCCTAGAGATATTTTCATTTGGGGGGAATTTGGTGAGCATTGTTAAGCACCGTACATACAGTTTGAGCAGGGCGGTGGAATGAGCGTGAGCAGCGATATCGATTTTTCGCCAGCCGACGTTCTGATTATTGGTGCAGGGGCATCTGGCGCCACTGCGGCTTGGAATTTAGCCGAAACCAAAATGCGCATTGTCTGCTTAGAGCAGGGAGGGTGGACTAACCCTTCAAACTACCCAACTACTGGGCGAGACTGGGAGAGTCGGGCGCAATCGGATTTCAGTATTAATCCTAATCGCCGCCAGCAGCCTGGTGATTACCCTGTAAATGATGATGATTCACCGATCAAAATTGCCAACTTTAACGGCGTGGGTGGTGGAACCGTTTTGTATGCCGGTCACTATCCTCGTTTTCACCCCTCTGACTTTAAGGTTAAGTCTTTAGATGGTGTGGCTGATGATTGGCCCATAGATTACGGCGACCTTGAACCGTTTTATGCAGAAAATGATCGTATTACCGGCGTTTCTGGCCTTGCTGGTGATCCAGCGTATCCCGCCAAACAATCACTCATGCCGCCGTTGCCTATGGGTAAGTCTGGGCAGAAGTTGGCGGAGGGTTTTAATCAGCTGGGTTGGCATTGGTGGCCTTCAGATTCAGCTATTGCAACACAGCCTTACAACGGCAGGGATCAGTGTATAAACCTTGGTGCTTGCATTTATGGCTGCGCCCAAGGCGCTAAAGCCAGTACTGATATCACCTATTGGCCTGAGGCAGTTCGCGCAGGCGTGGAATTGCGCACCTGGTGCCGTGTGAAAGAAATCAATGTCGGCGATGACGGTTTAGCCTCTGGCGTAACTTATTTTGACGAGGACGGCGTTGAGCAATTTCAGCCTGCTCATGTGGTTATCATGGCCTGTAACGGCGTGGGTACGCCGCGGATATTGCTCAATTCCGTATCCAAGCAATTTCCAGATGGGCTGGCCAATAGCTCAGGCTTGGTCGGTAAAAACTTAATGCTTCACCCCTATGCATCTATTCAGGGTGTGTTCGAAGAACCTTTAGATGGTTACCGAGGACCTCACGACAGTATTTGGAGTCAGGAGTTTTATGAAACGGGTGAAGAAAGAGACTTTATCCGTGGCTTCACCTATGAGACCACTCGAGGTCGAGGTTTAGTAGCAACTGCTCTGACCGGTGTGCACTCAGGGCGTATTCCTTGGGGCGCGGGTCATCACGATGCTTACCGCAAATTGCATAACCGCATCGCTGGCATGGTGGCTATTTGTGAAGATCTGCCAGAGGAACACAACTCAGTGACGTTAGATCCGAGCATTAAAGACGCTCACGGCATTCCTGCACCTAAGATGACCTACAGCATCAGCGATAATTCCCAGAAGATGTTGGACTTCGCTGTTGCTCGCGCCACAGAAACCCTGCGCGCCGCCGGTGCTACGGATGTGATTATTGAGTCGCCTCTGGCCAGTGGTGGCTGGCATTTGATGGGCACTGCAAGAATGGGCAAGGACCCCCAAAAGTCTGTTGTTAACGAGTGGGGGCGCAGTCACGACGTCAAGAATCTGTTCATCGTAGATGGCAGTATCTTTGTGACCAGTGCTGGTGTGAACCCCACTCGGACCATCCAGACCTTGGCGCTATACATTACTGACCAAATTAAAAAGCGTTTAACGCATTTGTTTGACTGAATTCAAAATCAGGTTTTACGGTTGTCAGCTTTTGCCTAGGCGGTAGGCAAGAGGCGTTAGCAAAAAAGGCAGCGAAAAGAAGGCAGCCAAAAGAAGAGAAGAAAGACTTATGAGCAATACTATTGCCACAGATAGCTTGTTTAGCGCTGACGAAAGAGATGCGCTAAAGATTTTGGTTGGAATGATCATTCCAGCAAGCGCAGTTCATAATGTGCCCGGTGCAGATGATGAGCTGATTTTTGCCGACATTTTAGATTCTGCTAAAGCTAATGAGGCGCAGATTCGCAAATGCGTTGAGCACGCAGTGTCTTCTGGCCTAGGTGATGGCCTGCCACTTGAACAGGTGTTGCCTGAGCTAGAGGGTCACCCAGTAATGGCACCCTTAGTGAGTTTGGTTATGCAATGTTACTACCGGGATGATCGGGTAATGGTGTCATTAGAGGTGGAGCCCAGAGCACCGTTTCCTAAAGGCTTCGAGGTGCCCCAAGGTGATTGGTCGATGCTTGATGCTGTGCAAAAGCGTGGCAAGATTTGGCGCGATGTCTGAGCCTTTTATACTAGGTTTTTCTTAAACCTAGGGCTTTGCTACTGACCATTTAAAAGCGGCCAAGTTAGCCCACGCCAGCCGCGCAACAAATATAAGATAAGGCAACCGTTAGGTTGCTACAACCTTGGCGTCGTCAATCTCCTTTTGAATTTCTGCTAGCTTTTCCTCGGTCAACGAGTAATTCCACAGCAATGGCATTGCCACAAACTTGAAGATGGCAGGGACGATAGAATACAAACACGCCAGCCACAGTAATGAATAAGCTGTATTTGGTGCATCGATTGGATCAGCCAATGAGTTAAAGCCAACGACGGTCGCCGCGGTGGTGCCCACTATCAAACCCGCCGCATAAGCAAGCTTGCGGGTCATGGTCCAAATGCTAAAGTATGCACCGCCCTGACGTTTGCCAGTACGAGAGCTGTCTAGGTCAATCACATCTGCGGCCATTGCATAGGGCAGGGCGCTTAGAGCGCCAATGGCGCTGCCTTTAAGGCACATCACACCAATGAAAAAAGCGAACTTGCCCGTGGGAATGCCCTCAAAGCGGTCGTTCAAACCCGATAACCAACTGTCAGGTAAAAAGGCGAGGGTTTTGCTTAGCTCGAATGCCTCAAACCAAATTTGTGGTGCTATGGCGATGAGTGGAATAAAGCACGACCACAATGCGTACCAAAAAATAGCGACCATCGTTGCGCGGTGTTTACCGATTTTGGCGGACAGTTTAAACCACAGCGGTATGGCGACAATTTGTGAGATAAAGTAAGGGGCGAGATAAAAACCGTATAAATCCCCCGCCAGTAAGACGTGTTTAACAAAGAAAAAGCTTAGCGAATTGGTCATTGCTGAGCCAATGGTAGAGAACAGGAATATGATGACCAATTTACGATAGGGTTCATTGGCCCACACGTATTTGAAGCTTTCCCGCAAGGGCAGACGCTCTGAATTGGTTTCTTTGACTGGATATTCAGGCACTACTTTAAGCTGGTTGAAGACCAAGAAGGGCATCACTAGGACTAGACCAATGGTTAAAAAGTAGACGTTATCGGCAGGCGCAGTAAAGCCCCAGAAAACGATGATGGCCGGGCAGAGCGCGCCGATCAGAGAACCGGATACCGTAAAAGCCTCTTTCCAGCTCATGACGAGGGTTCGCTCGTTGTAGTCTCTAGCAAGCTCTGCACCCCAGGCCGAGTACGGTACGTCTTGAATGGTTGCGCCGATATAAAGTACCACTAGCGCGCCTAACAAATAGGGGTAGCCTGTATTGAAAGTCAGGCCTAGCCAAGTTACTTCGGTAAATTCTATGGGGGGTATCCAAAGGAGCCAAACGCCCGCCATGAAAATGGGCATACCAATTAAAATAAAAGGTTTACGTCGCCCCCAACGGGTGCGAATGCGATCAGATATGAAACCTACAATGGGGTCTGTTAATCCATCAAATACTCTAGAGAGTGCGAGCATCAGACCGACAAAAGCGAGGCTTAGTCCAAAGCCCGCAGAATCTGCGTACACCGGGGTTAGATAAACGGCCAGCGGCAGTGCAACCATAGATAACGGCATTGCCGGTGCGCCATAAGATGCAAGCTGATAAGTACTCAACGGTTTGTATTGTGACAAAACCTTCCCCTCAAATTAGTTTACGGTCAGATGTTCAACTTCGAGTTAGCCTGTTGTTCTGTGCGTTACGAATAAACGCTTTGTGATGCATTAATCGAGCTTTCTAGATTTTTGCAGTGGAATAAGTTCGGCGTTTTCACCAATTAGCTCATCGGGAAAAGCCACATCCACATTGCCAAAGGCAATGCGCTGGTGCTCTATTCGGGTGCCATTGATATTGCCCAGGGTGCCGTAGGTTTTTAGCCCTAGTCGTGCCCTAAGTTTGGGGCTGGCAGTATCGAATACGTCATGGGATGTTGCCGCCGCCGCGTTCTCTTGTTGGCGTACCCAAGGCGCGCAGCAAAATACAGAGATAGCCCGCCTCCTATGACCCTCGTGATTCGCACCGGTGCCATGCCAAAGCCTGCCATCAAAAGCAAAAAGGCTGCCAGCCGTTAAAGTCACTTGATGACCTAGTTCAGCTTTCGGTGGATGTACTCTGTAACCCAGTGGCCAGCGATGGCTGCCGGGAAAGACCACTGTGCTGCCGCGTTGGGGCGTGAAGTCGTCCAAGGTATAAAAGAGATTGAAAATGGCAGGAAATTCTACGGACGCAGGTATTTGGCCTTGGTCTCGGTGAATCAACTCTATCGCAGGGGTAGTGCCTAGGAACATGTGGGCAGTGAGGCTGGAGAGCAAAAAGTCTTTGCCCAATAAAAATCCGGCTAACGCCTCTGTCTCATGCCGCTCCACTAAATCGAGGTAATGCTTACCCTTATTCACAAGGTTGGGGATAACAATTTTGTTGCTTGAACCCCGGTCAGGGCATTGTTCGCCCAGCGCAAGTTCTGCTGCAAATTGACGATCCATGCGGGCTTTTAGATCGCTGATCGCGTTGTCATCTAGTACGTTGTTAACAATGCAGCAACCGTGTGTGCGTAAATCCTCCTGCGCTTGGTGTAAGTCTTGGGTGGCTTGAGGCAGTGGTAACACTACAGGACCATCAAGTGCTTCAGCTTGTTGATAACGAGTGTGTTTTTCGTCTGAGTTATCCATTTTATGCATTACCCTCAATGCTCATTTGGTCTGGCCATTGAGGGCGGCTACCACTCATTAAAACGAACCATTTGTTTCATGTCGCGGCGTCTTATGCTGCCGTGGCCGCCTAGCACTGGATAACCAATCGGCACATGTGCGCAGGTATACCAGTCCTCGGGCAAATTAAGTAGCGCCTTAACTGAGTCCTCTTCGTAGCAAAGCAGGGTGGTCAGTACGCAGCCGAGTCCTTCATTGCGACAGGCGAGTAAAAAGTTTTGTACAGCGGGATAAACAGATCCGCCGCCGACTACGCTGGGCCGGTCTAGCTCTGCATCGGTAATCGCCATTAATTTGGGGTTAAAACAAAATACCGCAATCATGGGTACTTCGTGCATGTGGCTGGCAAGATAGTTGCCAGCCTCCATGGCTTTAATGCTGGAGGTTTTGGCGTCCTCGGGCATATGTTCAAGTCTGGCCTCGTAGCCTGGGATGTACGCATCCCAATGCGGGCTGTATAGATCTTGTAGTGCCTGTTTTTTTGCCGGGTCTGTGACTGCAACAATGCGCCAAGGCTGTGTGTTGCCACCCGTAGGCGCCCAGGTAGCTGCTGTTAGCACTCGTTCAATGACCTCGTCATCGATGGGGTCTGGGCGCAATCTACGCACAGCACGCAAAGTGCTCATCGCATCGTATAAATCCATTTCAATCTCCTCTCTTGGGCCTAAACATCGCCTAAATTTGACCAAAATTCTAGTTGATTATCGTAACTTTGTTTTGATGCGCTTTATTGGGCAAGTTGGAAGTACTCAAAAAGTGTGAATGGTATTATTGTTTAGATGTTCGGCAGTCGCAGATACGCTAGGATTGCCAACGGCGATTCGTCGCGAATTAGAAAAAAATAAGAATAAAGAGGATCTCAGTGAAAAACCCTTTTAAACGCCTTTCGAAAAAACTTTATGCCACTTCAAAAGAGTACATAACAGAGGTGCGTGATGCGCTTGATAAGCTGCCTGAATTAAGTGCAAAGCTGGAGTACATGAAAAATAATCGCCAGTATCGGGTTGATCAGCAGAAGCCGGAGTTTCTGGAACTGCTTCGCCGAGTGAATGCTTTGGCCCCCCAGCAGGCGTTAGAGATTGGCGGGCGACGGGGCGGTAGTGCATTGCTGTTTTCTATTGCTGCTGGTGAGCAGGCGAGCATTTTGTCTATTGATTTGGACAACAGTGGTTCACGAATAGAGCGTTTGCAGAAGCTATGTCACGACAAAGACGTTACGTTCTGGCAAGGCGATAGCCATCTTGATGAAACAGCGCAGAGGCTTGAACGACACCTTGATGGTAACAAACTCGACTTTTTGTTCATAGATGGCGACCACAGTTATGAGGGCGCAAAAGAAGACTTCATTCGTTATTCTCGCTATGTCCGAGCTGGCGGAATTATTGCATTGCATGATATTCAGCAAGATTACAAAACGAGATTCGATGTTCAAACTAATTCTTGGGCTGGGGGTGTGCCGCAGTTTTGGCAAGAACTTAAAGCGTCAGGTTTGGATACCGAGGACCTTATTTCTGACCCATTCCAAGATGGCTATGGCATCGGTGTGGTGAATTGGACGGGAGGAGAAGGCGCGGCATAGTCGCGCTTCAGGCGAAAGCGGGTTGGACAGTTTGTGCGCGATTGTCACCTGCATTCTAAGGGCGCTGATCGGGCTTTTTTTTCGAATGCGAAAAAAAACCGCGCTATTGCTAGAGCGGCTTTTGCTAAACAGTGAAGAGCGAACTAGCGCATCAAAGCAATGCCAGGGCCATCATAATCAAGCAACCCACTGAACCAAACCAGAGTAGAGTTCTTAAGTAGGTTATGCCGATTAAGTAACTGACGGTGTAAGCGGCCCGCAACACAAGCCAGTAAAGCATGAGGTCAGAGTTGTCTACTGACAGGACGATGGACAAAATGGCCAAGGCGAGAAAGCTGGGCAAGCTCTCCAGTAGATTGTTTGCAGCTCTTTTAGCTCTACTCACGAGAACGCTCTCGGGGTTAGGCTCGTCTCTGTTGCCCAGTAGGTACTCAATATTGCTAAGATTGAACATCAGCGGCAGTAAGCTAATCTGCACAAGAGTGAGCAGTAGGGCCATTACAATTAGGTACGTCATTCTTTATCCCTCAAAATTTTGATTTTCTCTTTCTCCGACGAGGCATACTAGTTGGTGCCTAATGTCTGCGCAACTGAGTAAGCCGCGTTGGTCAGCTGTAAGTTGGTCAGCTGCAAGAGGAGCCGCATCAGTGCAGCAATATCGTGCGAAGAGCGCAGATGGTTTGATCGCTAGCGGTGTTCTTCATTATTGGTTGTCAGAGTCATGTTGGACGCGGTGTAGAATATTTACGCGGTAACCAACCCCCGGGCAGACATCAGCTTTTGCAAGGCAGCCAAATTACTTCTCAACTTGCTCAACCACAAACATCTTCCACTGACCGTCATCATCTTTAAAAGAGTAGAGGCCTCTGCCGGAAAATAACAGGTCGTCCTCGGCGTTGAATCGAGAGTAAAGAACATCTGCCACATAGGTATTTTCCTCACGTCGTATTGTGATGTTGTCAACGGTGCTATAGGCGTAACCCTCCTGAATGTCAGCTTTCATGTCACGGTATTGTTCTGCTAATTCCGCTTCGTTAGTAAAAGTCCTGTGTACGGGAATGATCCCAAGGAGTTTCATTTTGAACGTCACTGGATAGGTGAATTTATTTGTTATGGCTGCAATGTCGCCTTCAATAAAATCTGCTACGTAAGCCTTATACGTCTTTGTGATGAGCGCTATGTCGGAGTCTTCATTTGCCATTACGTTGGCAGATGCGCTGGCGAATAGGGCGAATAGGGTAAGTAGGGCGATTGTTATTCTTTTCATTGGGACCTATTTGTTATTGTTTGATTAAGCACGACGGTGATACTGTTTACGTGGGCAATACCGTGCCTTAGGTCGACTTTTTCGTCTTGGTTGACGATCTTTTCTTGTAACAATTTTTGTAGCTTTTGCTGACACACGCTCGTGCAAGGGATTGCGCATTGGAGAGTTCCTTTGCAGTCATTTGGCTGGCAATGACAGCCTTATTTTCATTAGCTTGTCTGTCGCCATTAGAAGCCGCGATATTCCACCACATGTGCGCGTAGACATTGCTTTGGGTAACGCCCTCGCCGTTGGCAAACATAACCCCAAGGCCGTATTGCGCCTTCGGGTTGCCCTGCTCGGCGGCCAGTCGATACCATTTGACTGCCTCCAAATCGTCCTCTAGAACACCTTCGCCATTGTCATACATAAAGCCTAGGAAATTCTGTGCGCGAGCGTTGCCGGCCTGAGCCAAAGGCCGCCATTCGGCTAAGGCGGCTTTGTAATTGCCAGCTTGGTAGGCAGTCACGCCTTTATTGAAGTCAGCACTCCATGAGGCTGGAGTCGCAAAAGAGCAAGAAAGGAGGACGATGAGGGTAAGTTTCTTCATGATGGCGAATCTTTTGTTATTTTTTTTCGACTATAGCAAAGATAGGTATTCAGGTGTTCACGCAACTTTTACGTTTGCCCAAAAGTTGTCTCCTAACGGCATTTTCTTACCTGCATTGGCAGGGAATAGGAACTGTTACTTGAGGTCAGAAAGTACTCTTCGGTACACTCTCATAATAACTGAACATCATTCATTGACTCGCGTTGAATGCGTCGGGCAGATTAGCGTCTTCAAATTAAAATCAGCGAGTTGGAAGTAGGACCACTATGGCTGAGTCGAAAACAGTAGATTATGGACCCTCCTTGTTCAGAGCAGTTCTGACATGGGGGATTTACCCTTTGTGCGTTCTAGTGCCTTTCGCTGTGGCATTGATCATCATCGACCCAGGCAATCCCGCGGCTGTTCTTCCCCTTGGCGTTTTAAGCTTATTTACCGCTGGGATAATGGAGTGGGTGCATCCGCACACTTTGCAATGGCGAAAGTCATTCAACGATATCCGTACTGACATAATTCATCAGTTTTTGTCGCTGCCGTTGTCATTGTTGCTTCGAGCCGCGCTAATTTATTTGTTCTTCACAGCCATTACTTATCCAGCGGCGGCCTTTGCGTTAATAACCTGGCCAACGCAGTGGCCGCTGTGGTGCCAAGTGGCGCTGGGTCTTGTAGTGAGCGAGTTTGGTACCTACTGGCGGCACCGCATTTTTCACGAATGGCACCTCACCTGGCGTTTTCACTCGGTACACCACAGTTCAAGACGCCTGTATTTTTTGAATGCCCCGCGCTTTCACTTTATTGATCTTTGCCTCAGTGGCCTGGCCTCGGCAATACCACTGGCGCTGGTGGGTGCAACCCCACAAGTGGTGGTTTTAGTCGCCGTCTTCACGGCCTTACATGGCAATTGGCAGCACGCCAATGTGCGCTACAAGTTAGGGTGGTTGAACTGGATTTTTGCCGGTGCTGAATTGCACCGCTGGCACCACTCGTCAATCATCAGGCACAGCAACAGCAACTACGGCAATAACCTGATTCTTTTCGACATTTTATTCGGTACGCGTTGTTTGCCAAAGTCTGAGCAGAATATAGATGAGTTTGGATTAGGCGAGCACGATTCTGCATACCCGCAAACTTGGTGGCGGCAGTCCTTGCTGCCGTTTCGCTGGCAGTCAATGTTGAAGGTTGGCAGTGCAGAAAAAGAAGCCGATTAGAGTGGCGCTAGAGTTGACTGGATATGGGCTAAATCAAGCGCGGCTTTGAAGGCCGAGCAACCGAGCAAAGTATGATTAAAACGCTTCGAATTTACACTATCGCTTTTTGCGTTTTACTCTTTCTTGGTGAAACCGCGGTGTTGTTAACAACCGATAAATTTTGGCCGCTGTCGGCAGACGACTATATTGCTATTGCAGTGTTGCTGTGGTCCTTGCGCGCACTCGAACGTCTCCAAGGGCAGCTGCTGCAATTGGCAACATGGGCGTATTTAAGTGGGAAGTTCTACACTTTGGTATTTGTGCGCCTAGACCCGGCTCGAGACACAAGCGAGCCTATATTTGCTTTGACCCCTCTGCTTGCTGAAGCCTTGGTAGGGCTGCTAATTGTTGGGTTATGTTTGCGGGCTGGCACCCCTGGGTCATCTAGGTAAGGTGGCCACAACGCGCCAATTCCTCAGGGTGTTGGCGCTGAAACAAGGTCAGGCTTTGCTTGCCTGGCACCCAGCCAGCTGAGTTATTCTGACTTTAGGTGGTTAAAAACTTGTTCTAGTGCTGAAGGGGACCCCATTGAGCCGTCGCCGGATTTTGGCATGTCGCCATTGTTAAAGTCTGCCAGCGTCGCCTGACCATCTCTAATGTTTTCAGGTACGGGCGCATTCTCCACACCCTCCAATTCAGTAGCAAATAGTGGTGCGGACCGCGCCCAATTCAGTTGCGCGAAATAACCCCCGCCAGCCTCGTGAATGCTCGCTTGTGCCTGACAACTTGGATGTGCAAGCCATACGACCATTGCCGATACCTTGTCAGGAGAGAGCCGTTGCATAACTTCAGCGGGCGCGCCGCGGGCGGCAGGCTTGCCTTGAGAGACGCGCCGCTCGTTAACAGAAGAGGCAAAATCTTGGGTCATTCTGGTGTCAGCCTGAGGAATCAAGATATTGCACTTAATGTCCAACTTTAGTTTTCGTGCTTCAAACTGGAGCGAGTTAGCAAGCCCAATCAGCCCAGCCTTACTGGCGGCATAGGCTGCCACGCCAGCACCGTACATTGCGGGGGACGATGTCATGATGCAGCGCCCATACTTTTGCGCTACAAAGATCGGCCACGCGGCTTTCATGACACTGAAGACGCCGGTCAAGTTGACATTTATTGTGCGCTGCCAAGATTCGAGGGTGAGTTCAGACCATACTTCTGGCGTTAAGATGCCAGCATTGTTGACCACGATGTCGATGCGCCCGTAAGCCTTCATTGCTGCTGCAATGATCAGTTCACCTTGCTCAACAGAATCATAGTTTGCGGTCGCTTCGCCGCCGGCTGTCTTGATTTCAGCGACTACTTCGTCCGCCACTTTGCCTTCTGCCGCGCCCGTGCCATCGTAGGCACTGCCGAGGTCGTTGACGATGACTTTGCATCCTCGTGAGGCTAAAAGGAGCGCGTGCTGCCTACCCAAACCACGTCCAGCTCCGGTTACTACTGCCACCTGGCCGGCGAAATTTAATTCATCTGTATTGTTCATATGCGCCCGTACTTGTGAAATTTAAAAGAGCGAGAAGTCTAGTGGAATTTGCTAGCACAGTCATTTTGGCAGTCATTTTGGCGAGCATCGATTTGTACAATGCGCAATTCCTTTTTTTAGAGTAATGGCACAGTCAATGGTCTGGTCTTTAATCGAAAGCTAAGACTCAGACTAAGACTAAGGCCAAGTGTCCGGCTAATGTTGTTACATGTCCGCACTTTATAGTCGCGCGCTTCGCAATAAGCTTTGCAGATGCCATGGCGAGTCATTGCTTGTAGGATGTCGGTTTTCCTAATGTGTAAATTGCTATGACCGATCTAATACTCCATCAATACGCTGCGTCGCCATTCTCTGAAAAAGTGCGCTGCTTACTGGGCTACAAACAACAGAGCTACCGTACGGTTGAGATACCCGTAATTATGCCCAAGCCAGATCTTATGGCGTTGACGGGCGGTTACAGAAAAACACCAGTACTTCAGGTGGGCGCTAATATCTATTGCGACACAGCGCTTATTTGCAGGCTTATAGACCGCCTTTATCCTGTAAATTCTGTCTATCCAACTGCGCAAATGGCAACTCTGGGCGCTGCTGCTCATTGGACGGATACATTTTTATTCAAGATCAGTGTCGCTGTAGCGTTTCAACCCAAAGCGCTTGCGGGCAGCGATCTGTTTAATGATCCAGCCTCTGCGGAAGCCTTTATGGCAGACCGCGCTGATTTCAGCAAAGGCTCCACGGAACTAGGTATTGATTTAAGTGTCGCTGAGCCTCATTGGTTGATGCACATGGGCCGCCTAGACAACCAGCTCGCAACAGCCAACTTTCTGGGGGGGGATGCGCCCAATATTTTGGATTTTTCAACGTATCATTGCTGTTGGTTTGTGTACAAAAATGTAGTACTGCAAAGCGATTTAGAGAGCTTCCCTGCGCTTGCGCAGTGGATGGCAAGAATGGCCGCGTTTGGCCATGGAAACGCAACCGCAATGACCGGCGAGGCTGCCATAGAAGTGGCACGTAGCAGCGGCATTAATGTTGCGCAGAATGTAATACATTCAGGTTTATCACAAGGTGACGAAGTTGCTGTCATGCCAATCGACTACGGCTTTCAACCCACTCAGGGAGAATTGCTGCACGCCTCGTTGGAAGAGTTAGTTGTGAAGCGCGTGGACGAGCGGGTAGGAGAAGTGGCTGTACATTTTCCGCGTCTGGGATTTCAGGTTAACAAGGTCATCTAGTAAGGCAATCGTTGTGGTTGGATATTCGAGGGATACCTGAACACAGCTAAGAGTGTTGGCATTAAAGACGCCATATCAGATGGCTGGGCTGTGTTCTCTTTGGTTTATTTTGGCTTAAGAGTTGCTAAAGAGCGGTTCTGGTAGTGCCGTTTT
>Ga0209199_1002424_pt1 | contig 20055 bp, 18 predicted proteins | sample COGITO_mtgs_1105_7_FD_184805 | JGI IMG/M metagenome (GOLD analysis project Ga0209199, IMG submission 184805) | Pelagic marine microbial communities from North Sea - COGITO_mtgs_110523 (SPAdes) (version 2) | ecosystem: Environmental > Aquatic > Marine > Epipelagic ...
GTGGCCATGGCCGACAGAACAACCTGCATATCCACAGGCATATTGATGCTTTGCAGCCAGATCAGATTGGTTGCAGTGGTCTGGGTTACCACTAAAAATGTGGCGATTATCAGGGATATCAAAAACGTCTGTATCTGTTTGATCATCTTGTGCTGCCATTGACGATAAAGTGAATGTGGATCATTGCCAGTTTACGCTGTTATTTCAACCTATAAATAATCTTTAATCATCTCGCCATTGCCCTGTTGCCCTTAAATAATCGACGAGGCCGCTCACTGCGGTCATGCTAGCGAGCGAATGGGAGACATTGTTGGGCGCCAACGTCAGCCACATTAAATTACCTGAGGGTGCGGGGTTTGGCGTGGTGCCTGATGGAGGGGTATTTACTAACGAAGTGGCCAGTTATTAACTGGCTAATTATAAAATAATAAACTGGACCTCCCTTCAAGAGCCTACTCCAAAGGCTGATTATGCGATATCATTAATTTAAAGAGTTTTTCAGACAATATTTAAGACAGTTTCACTTTTTAATACTCATTTATAATGAACCGGGGGAATTAAATTGCGTCAATCTTCAGCCATACTTTACGATAAAGATGAGTGTCCGTTCTGCTGGAAAGTCAGGTTAGCCCTAGCGATAAAAGCGCTGGAAGTAGAGCACATTACGATTGATACCGAGAATAAGCCTGCCGACTTTTTGGCATTGTCACCCAATGGTAAAGTACCCCTGCTAACGAGTAATGGAGAGTTAATCTCTGAATCTTCCGTTATCATCGAAACCTTAGAATGTTGGCAACCCAAGCCAACACTCCTGGGTATGAGCCCTCAAGAGCGAGAGCGCATAGCAACACTAAACCACTACTCGGACACAGTTATTGGTCCTGCGATACGCGATGCCATATTTACTCAGAGAGGCCGCCCCAGCTCGCAGTGGGATATGGACGCTATTGAACAAAGTAAACGAAAATGGAGAGACTGCCTTGCATGGTTGAATAACCATTTTGAACCGAGTGACTCTTTGCACCCAGTTTTTTTCAGCAGCTTTAGCCTCGCTGAATGTGCGTTGTTACCTAGATTCGCACTCGCTAGTGCCTATGGTTTACACCAAAGCAGAGAGTTCCCAGAGCTGCACAGGTGGTTCGACTATCACCGACAAAACCCCTATTTTGTCACGACTGCCCCAGCAATTTTTTCCGATTAAAAAAACAATACATCTCAAGACGTAGGTTGCTTTAGCGAACTGGCTGCGACCATCGATTTCAGTAATCTGATATTTTTTTTATAAAAAAATTAAGTACTACTCATTCTTGGATTTTTGTAGGCCCTAAGTACAGGGAGCCTCACTGAGCAGTCATTTTTTTCATCCGATAAGCAAAAGCGGGACGACTTAGGCCAACTAATCTCGCCGCTTTAGAGATATTGCCCTGGGTTTTTTGCAGCGCCGAGTTTAACATCGTTTTTTCAAACTTCTCTAGCTCAAAGCCCGAGGAAAGAAGAGAATCGACTAACTCATTAGCGTCAACCCCCTCTGGGAATATCTGATTTTGCAGTTTGCCTGCAGGGTCTAGCACCTTAGCTTCTGAAGGTCGTAGAGCACTTTCTGGGAACATGGACTCCACACTAATAACGCCATTGATATCGGCCAAAATGACAGCCCGCTCAACCACATTTTCAAGCTCTCGAATATTGCCCGGCCACCTATAACTACATAACATTTCCATACCAAGATCAGAAATTCCGAGTACATTTTTGTTGTAGAGAGCTCGGTATTTCTCTAAAAAATGCGTAACAAAGAGAGGGATATCTTCTTTTCGCTCACGCAGCGGTGGAATATTGATAGGATAAGCACTTAAGCGGTAGTAAAGGTCAGCGCGAAATCGTCCCTGCTCCACGGCAACACTTAAATCCTCATTGGTAGCGGCGACGACGCGGACATCAATCTTACGGACCTTGTTGTCTCCCACTCGTTCAAACTCGCTCTCTTGCAACACACGCAATAACGTTGCCTGCGCGCGAGGCGTAAGCTCAATTACCTCATCGAGCATGATAGTACCCTTGTCGGCGCGCTCAAAGCGCCCCATACGCGACTGATTGGCACCCGTATAGGCACCCTTTTCCACGCCGAAAAGTTCAGACTCTATCAAGTCGGGGGGTATTGCTGCGCAGTTCACTGCGATAAAAGGTTTATCGGCACGATCGCTGGTGATATGTACTGCACGCGCCAGCACCTCTTTGCCGACTCCAGTTTCTCCCAACAGCAATACAGATACTTTACTGTCTGAGGCTTTAGTCACCATTTCCAGTGCGTGTTTAAAAGGTTTTGATGAGCCAACAATGTTAGGTAGTTTATCTCCCTCATTGAGGGATTCTTTGAGCGCCTCCACTGTCGTCTGCAATTTGCTTAATTCTTCGAGTAAAGGGTCGGATTGGTAGTAACGCTTGAGCTGTTCATAATTGTCCCATTCTTCTGCAGGCTTGCCTACAGCGAAGCAGCGCTCACCACCACAACTACGGCACTCCAACTCCTGAAAAAATATCTCTCGCTGCAACAGCGACGAACTGTAACCACTGGCGTAACCCGTTAGATTCCAACAGCCAGGCTCATCCATCGGCCCCATTTCGTTGGCGCAGATCTCCACCTCATAGGAGTTGAACCAGACTACTTCGCAGATGAATTCACCGCCTTTCTCGCTGACAACCAGGCGTTGTAATTCCGGCAGCACCATACCGCGCAGGGCATGCAATTCCGGACCCAAATTAAAGCGATCTTTGATCGACATTTCCGCACCACTGCTGCGCGCCAATTCACCGTCGAGTATCCCTAGCTGATAACCCAGGCGCAGAAAAAACGACTTGCAGCGTTCTTTCCCAATCGTGTCGAAGACTTCCTTGCGGAACTTGCCCAGAGCAGCTTGCGAGAACAATATGACTCGCTGCTCATTGAGCCAGACTTTGCCCTCCTCACTGGAAAAAGCAATGTGCGGAGTCACTTGGCTTACATCTAATTTAGGTGGATCACTGTCCATACTAAACCTGCGTTATTGGTAGTACATCGATCTGCATTTGTATTTTTTCATCCAGTCTAGAGGCTTGCGCATACAACGTCCACCATCTGTTGAATTGAATTACCAATAGCAAAAAAAACGCCGGCCCATGGCCGGCGTAAAGTATCAAACAAAATATGTTAAGTAATTACCGCCCAGTTGCACGCATATTCTGTGGCGTAAAGAGCGATGTTGGCGTCAGACTTGGATCCACTTGCCCCTTAAACTGGCCAGTAGTGCAGTGGTTGGCCTGTATATCCACCATTGCAAAGGCGTCATCAATAGAGACTCCTGAACCTTTGTTTTTTGGCAAGTGATGGTCTGGATGAGCCTGGCCAATAATCCATTTTTTCCACAGGTTGCCAGCACGGTCATAAATATTAGTCCGCGGAATGGTGAAAGTCTGTGCGTCCATATAGAAGACACGCTTGCTCATAGGGTGATTGCTATCCAATGGGACTGCCTCCACCACATAGGCCTTACGCAACTGCCATTCGACATCAGGGTAGCATCCACCCTTGCCAGAGAACGCTGCTACTTGGAAGCCGTCACTGTCATTATGGGTCTCTGTATCAAGCTCCATATCGTTATGATTGTAAAAAGGTAGCAGGACATTCTTAGTTTCAATAAAGTTCCACTTCATATCCGAGACACGACCGTTATAACCCTCAAAATCCTCAATCATAATATCTGATCCTAGGAATGCATCGGTCACCTGCCCAGTCGCGAGACGACGCACACGACGCTGGAAGCCTAGGTAAAGCCAAGCGTTATCACGTTTAAGATCATCAGCGTTACGCTGGATAAGCAACTGAGTGTTTTTTACATCATAGGGAGCTAACACTTGAAGATAAATTGAGCGAAAGAGGTTTGAAGGGTTAGGCTCAATATTTGGTAGCGGCTCCTGGTTGACTCGTCCTTGGTAATTCAAAAAGTGAAAATTAAACTTTAGGGTTCGCTCTACCGCACCGCTCTCCATGTTGCGGTACTTCCAATAGAACGGATAGATCGCCGCATTGTCGCCCCAGTTGTAGCCATACTTATAGTTCCAAGCTAGCTTTTCGCCGGCGCGCGGATCGTCTTGTGCCGGCTCGTTAACAAATGGCCTGCCAGCAACCCAACCATTAATTTCGCCGACTTGTTCACCCAATTTCACATTACCAGTATTTTCACGAGTCGCTTTCACATAGTTGGGGTGCAAATCGAATGAGGTGGTTTTGCCCACTTTGATCTGCACATCTCCAGCTGCAATAGCCGCCGCCATTTCCGAGTCAATGACACCTGGAAATTGGCCTATGTTGTCTGCAGTCAAAGTCATACCGGGGGTCAACCCAGGATAATTCGGCGTGCTCTCGTTATACGGGTAAAAAGAGTCATCAACCGGACTCGCTGATACTGACATGGCTGGCAGCAACGCAGCGGCAATCGTCATTTTTATTAGTGTCTTATAGTTCATAGTTTTCTCCTTGACCCACCACACAGATATGGATAGCGGGTATCAATTAGCAATTTATCAGCGTCCCTGCTGCTTCATCCTTCACAATGTTTTTGCTAAACCGTCAATTTAGAAACGGTAACGAATAGCAATTTGGATCTCGTCTTCTTTTTCTGCCATGCCCAATGGGCCAGAACGAAAGCGTCCGAGCGGTTCGAAACCAGTCAGGCCTGCTGAGCCTGAGGTTAAACCATCGGCACCATGCTCTGGCAAAGCGGGGATAGACGTGGTGAACGGTCCAAAGGGATTACATAAGCGACAGTCGTCAAACTTATGGTCGCTACCACCGGTTTTGTAATTGCCGGTCAACACTAGCTGCCAATTATCACTAATTAACCAATCGATAGAGGGCGATATCACTGTCGCGCCAGCGCGGAAGTCATGCGCCATAATCACCTGAGGGCTTAACCGATCATTCATCCACCAACCTTTGACCAATAGCGTAGCAATGTGATTCTTCTCCCAATCAGGCATACCTACTTTGCCCAAAGTCGCTTGACCTAGTTCATGGTCGAGTAAATGCTGACCAAAGATTTGACCTGAAATCAAGAAGGCACGATCTTTATTGATCGAGCGGATAAAGAAATTTTTGTCTGCACCAACGACAAAGCGCACCACATCCGACTCCGAGTAGAGTTCAGGGCGCAGGGTATTGGCAAACTCTTCACCCTGAGTGCCCGCTATCTCTACACGAAATACAGTATCAATAGCCTGCGAATAGTAATCCACCGAAGCGCCAACTAAATTTACTCGGGGAAAAGCCACATCGAAAGCAATTAGATGGTCATAAGTCTGTGCAGCTCCGCCGGTAAATGGATTAACCACTTCAACATTGCCAGCACGCAGTGAAGGCAGCTGCGAGCGATAGGTTAAGGCATTGACAGACCAACCAAAATCACCGCTCACACCCTCAACCTTAAAACCTAACTGAGTATTCGAGAGTTTCCATGAGGGCAGGTCGACATTCCGAATACCAATGGTCTGCGGTCCAAAGTTGGTAGCCAAAAGTCCTAGACTCGGGTCTGCTGGGTCAAATGGCGCAAAGTTGGCAACAGTGCCACCGTTATCCCACAAATTCTTCATACCACGGAAGAAACATCCAGCATCCAAAATCACATTGGGGGTACCGCACTGCCCAAGATTGTTGGGACGGAATTTATCGAAGTTCCATACCACCTGCATGTTCAAGTCATCGAACGAGCCGGTGGCGCCAAAGCGAAAGTCAGCCTTGAGCATCCACATCGGAATGCGAATATCTTCCAACTCGTCGTAGATGTTGTTACGCGAGTAATCTACAGGATTAATCACATCAAGAACGCGGAACAGATCCGTACGACCCCAGATCACCTGCTGCTTACCGAGACGGAAGTTAATTTCATTATCACCACTTCCCAATAACGTGGCATCGACATAGAGTTCACGCAGCCAGTCGGCGCGATCGCTAAATATCTCCGGTGATGCTAACTCTTTTTTGTCGGCATCCATGTAGTCATTGATACAGCCGCGACTGTCGGTATCACAAGGACGCACTGGCACACCGAAGGCAACGCCATCGGCGTGGTTGCGGAGATGATCACCCAGGGTAATCATGCCGACATTCGGGTTATCAGGGTAGCTATCCACAAATGTATTGCCCGCCAGCATGCCTGTAGGACCAGAAAATGTTCCCGCAGGCGCCCCCGTAATCTCCTCCACTCTTGGTCCTAGAATGTTAATTGCGGCGAAGTTGCCCACATTCAGGCCACCAGCAGGACCAAGGCCACTGCCGTTAACCGGCACGATCGTAGGTGCGCCAATATTGGCCAATCCGTAGGAGTTGAGAAACGCTGCGCCACCGGCCTTATCGCCATATTCATCGTCATTCAAATCGTACACGGCGTCGTAGCTAATCCGCATAATACCGTTGACGCTGACATTGCTAAATGGGCCAACGTCGCCAACAAACTTTAGTCCCTCCAGCTGGAAGCCACTGCGCGCTTTGGAAATACCGATATCTTTGCGGTGGTGAACCACCTCTTCGCCAAAACCGGACCATTCGACGTCCCTACTAAAAGCACTTTCAACCACTGCAGCGCTAGAAATTCCAGCAACCGTAAGGCAGAAGGTCAGACGTTTCATAGAGCTTTTTATATTCATAGTGTTGCTCCTTTATTATTTAATTATTTACTGAGGGATGATTAGTATTTCTAACCACAATTACTGATAATCCTCAGACAGGGTTTGTGAGCGATCCCGGCGAATGGTTTCATCGGCATCAACAGACAATTGGGTTATGAACTTAGGTTTAAAAATAAGCACCCAAGACGGGACAAGCCAAAGAGCGGCTATGCCATTGAGTACCACCATGACACTGAGCAGCAGCGCCGCGTCAGCTTGGAAGCGTAAATCGGAGAGAAAGATCCACATAATAATTCCAGCGATTAACGTTAATGCGGTGAAGCTAACCGCGAGGCCGGTCGTGCGCAACGCTACACGCACTGACTCACGCAAGTCGCCAAGACGCGCCATCTCCTCGCGGATACGGTCCATCATATAAATGGAATAATCGATACCGACACCTACGCCGACCGCAATAATCGGCACCGTATTGATATTGATGCCGACCTCTGCCAAGCCCATGTAGGCATAGGTAAGCGTGGTGGCGAAAAACATTGCCACGAACATCATGAAACCCGCCTGAAGCGAGCTGTAGAAAATCATTACAAAAGCGAAGATCAGCAAAAATACCAGCGGCAACACAACCTTGTTGGTATCGAAGGCCGCTTCGTTCATTGCAGCGGTAACACCGATGGTGCCGCCGGCAAGGCGAATGGTTAGGCCATCAATCTTGCCTTCATTCTCTACGATCCACTGCTTCGCCGTGTGGATAGCACGACGGATAGTCTCACCCTGGTGGTCTTTGTAAAAGAAGACTAGGTTAGCCACGCGCTCCGAAGGATCGACAAACTCTTTCAACGCGCCGGGAATTGGACTAGAGGCCATGTAGGCAAACATCAAACCACCCACATAAAACTCATCTTTAGGTATCTGCTGCCATCGCGGATCATTATTGTGCAGTAACCGATTCACCTGTTTTATCAGGTCGGGCATCCCCTTGGCACCGCCCACATCTGGATCGAGCAACATATGGCGCTCTAGATCCTCTAGCGCTCTCAGCACCTCGGGTTTTTTCATCCCTCCCTCATCGCGATGCTCGGCGACGAGATAAAGTTCTTCTGACCCCGGGAAACTATCGTTGATCGCTTTAGACGAAATATTATAGTCATGGTCCTGATAGAGAATGGGTGATCCCGGCTCCGATTCACCAATGGTCACATGAGAGGCCACATAACCACCACCGACAGTAAGAACCAGCCCGACCATCAAAATTAACGCTGGATTAGCGGTAACAATGTCGCTGACGGAATCGGCGACATGACGCAACACATTTTGTTTTAGCTGCGTCTTGGAGGGTTTAGGCAGCACAGACAGCAGCAAGGGGACGGCTAACAGCACGGTAATAATGATACTGAGTGCCCAAAGCGATGCGTAGTGGGCCAATTTGGTATTCAGCGGAATAGAGCCAATTGCAATCAGCAATAGCCCTACCGCGTCTGAGACCACTCCCAGTGAGCCTGGGCGGAACAAGTTTTCAAAAGTGCGCCGCGCAGCGACATGAGAATCTCTCGCTCCTCCCAGCTCTGCATAATAACGTTCGACCAGTTGAACACCGTGCGACATTGCCCTCGCCGAAATTAAAAAGGGAATAACCAGACCCAGCGGATCGAGGTTGTAACCAAACAGCGAAATTATCCCAATGCCCCAGATAGTAGACACCAACACCCCAGCCAACGGCACCAACACGCCATACCATGAACGAAAATGAAAGATCAGCAGCGCGACCATAATGAGCGCAGTAAAGACCAATATCTGAAAAATTTGGTCTTTGTAGTGGTAGGCCCAGCCAACCAGAACCGGCTGACCAGTGGCATAGATATTGACCCCTTCGCGAGCGTAATCTGCACGCAACTGCTGCAGCTGCACAAAGGTCTTTTCATAATCGAGCGCTCCCTCATTGAGCTGCGCCTTAATTAACGCAGTCTTCATATCGGAAGAGATTAAAGGACCATAGACCTGTGGATTAGCGACAACTGCTTTGCTCAGTTCAGCCAAGGCCTCCTCACTCATTGGCGGGTCTTGGGGCTTGTAGTAAGGATCCGAGACGATATTGCCCATTTCAGTGAGCCACACCTTTCGGGTAGTGCGGTGAGTAAAACTGGAGACTAGGTTATGGTTAACGCCAGGTAGACTATCCACTGCCTGTGTCACCCGGTGTATCAGATCTAGTGTCTCATTGGAAAATATGTTGCCCTCTTTTACTTCAACAGCCACCAAAATCACATTGGCTCCGCCAAAGTTATCTTTAATTTCATTGTGAAGCTCGATATAGGGATGTTCTTGCGGCAGCAAGTCAGCAAAATCTGAGTACATCTTCAAACCAGGTATCTGCCATGCAAAAAATACGGTTGCAGCAAAAATCGCCATCAACACTAATTTAGGCTTGGCAAACAAGCTTATTTCCAGGCGATGAAAAAAATTGGATATCACAGACATTTATCGTTTTTCCTTATCCATAGAGTACTTAGAATGAAGTCTGAAGCGACAGGGGCAGCAATACACCCCAACCACCGACGATGAGCGCTCGCTGGTGATCTAGAGCAACCCCAGCCCGAAAATAGGTAGGGATATCAGGGGTTTCAACTTTCAGCCAAGTCTCAGACGACCATTGCAAGACAACACCCTGATCACCCGTGGCAATAAGCTGGTCACCCACCATCAAGAAGTTGTAGATCGGAGATTCTGTGGGGGTATCAGTTCGCTCCCAGCTCTCTCCGCCGTTGCTGGATCGCATAATCACGCCTTGCAAACCTCCCACCCAACCACTTCCCGCGGAATCAAAGTAAACTGCCAGGGGGTAAAACTCATCGCCGATCGGATCAACAACAGTCCACGTCTCGCCACCATCCTCAGTGTTAGCCAGCAAGCCAAACTCGCCGGCCACATAGCCCTCCTCGGCATTAGAGAAGGTGATGGCGGTTAACATTGCATCTTCACCCAAACTGGTAACAGTCCACTCTTGTTCGGCAGCAACGCTGTGGAGCAGAGTCGAGAAACTACCCACCACCCATAACTCGTTATTCTGGGTACATTCAATATCTTGGACATCTTCTTCTGTGGGCAAGGGATAAGTTTGCCAAGAATCGCCCTGATCGCGGGAATGCCAGACATCCGCCTGGTAGGATAAAGCCACCAGTGAACCATCACCGCACACAGCGCTACTGATAAAGTCAGGGTGGTCATCAGCAACACCAAGCTGGTCACGTTGCCATAACTCACCCTCTGCGGGCCGTCTCAACAGCAGGCCATCATTACCCAGCATGATCAAAGTCTCGCCCACCTGCTCCAAAACCATAAGTTGGTCGGTACGACGGATAGGCTGGTTGAGAGTCTGCTCAACGCCCGAGAGATTTAAGCGCGCCTCGCAGGCGCAAAGGAGGCCAGCCATGGCGAGAAACGCTACATTAGAGTAACGTCGTTTCTGGCCCGACTTCCTGTGCAGGCCCTTCGGTTTTGGCTGACCAGCAGTATGGTCTTGAGTATCAGATACACTGATTATGAATGGAACACCGTTCACTAAAACTCCCCCACTTGGTTAATCTTGCTCAATAGCCTGCGATCTTCTGACCAGCTGTTATCTCAACTCGTCGACCGTCATATTTAAACGTGGCGCTTTTTTACAGAGCATGTAGTAGAAGCTTTGCAAAATCCGTGCCTACAATCTCAATCTAGAAAAATACTATCCATAACCGATTGTTTTTTATTAGGTTTTATGTGGCAATGTCATTACTGTGCAGAGTTTTAAGGATCTTTCGTAAATTATCGCGCGGCGAATAAATTTACCATTTGATAAACCCCAGGTTAATCTATCCCATCGTTTACCCCCTTTCGTATCTCACAACCAAGGTTTGACCAAGTCTTACAAATGCATCAAATAACAAGATGTATTTGATTCAAAAAATAACGAGCTTTTCGCCTCACCGAATGACTTTAGTCATTATAAACAGGGACATAAGCACAGGAGATATCAGCAAGCTAGTGTGAAAAAAGTCCCTAGAACGTCAGCACCAACCTCGAGATCGACGGGCGCTAGAGCCATCTTTTTTTAATCAAATCATCAAGAACATTAGCGAAGAAAGCCATATTTGATCAATTGATGTAAGAAAGGGTTCGCTACCTCCACCCCTAGCCAATCCCGCTCGTGGAAGCAGAGCTCCACCCATTAAAAAAGCTTTTAAAATCAAGGGGATGGCCAAATGAATAAGTTTTGGCACAGTGTTTGCTTTATTCTCTATAAAGGACATCTAAAAGTCCAACTCACTAAAGTGATAGAGGGGAGCTCATGCAAAGTTTTGAGGTGGGAGATAAAAAAAAGTACGTACGTATTCGCAACATTATTCGGGATCAGTTTGTGGAATTTGATTTCGCTATTGATGACCCTGGCCTTTATGTTGAGCTGATACTGACGAAAGTTGCATTTGATGAATTCTGCATCGCTAACCGAGTGATCGAGATGACTCCTGAGCAGTGTCAGCTGGTTGATGAAGACGCTGAAAAATGGCGCTACGGAACCGACACCCTCGCAGCCAAACACAATAGATGAATTAACGATTAGCCATGGCCTCGACGCGCTACTGGCTGCTAAAGCAACCACTATATTAAGAACGGGTACGCAATGACTATTGAAATAAAAACTTCGACGTTGAAGCCTATTAGAAACACCTATGCACACATCGAACGCCGATTCGGTGACAAGCCTGCAACGCGATACCAAGAGGCCACTTACGACGTGCATTCAACGCACAACTTCCACTATAAGCCGTTATGGGATCAAGATCGTGAAATCAATGATCCATCTAGAACTGCAGTGGTTATGCGTGATTGGTATGACCTCAAAGACCCTCGACAATTTTACTATGGCCCCTACGTTCAGAACCGCTCAAAGATGCAAGAGAATGCTGAAAACAACTTCAAGTTTTTTGAGAAACGTGGACTTGGAGAGAGCCTTGACAGTAGTTTGCGAGAAAAGATTATCGAACTAGTTATCCCCATGCGCCATGCCGAGGTGGCTGCCAACTTGAACAATATGTATGGCACGGCACATGGTACAGGAACTGCGGTGACGCAGGCGCTCATTTATGAGGCAATGGATCGATTTGGTAACGCACAATACTTCTCAAAAATAGGACTGGCCCTCGACGGTAATACAGGTGATTCACTAGCTACGGCTAAAGAGCACTGGATGAGTAATCCTGCCTGGCAGGGAGTGAGAGCCTACTGTGAAAAAACGCTAACGATAAAGGACTGGTTTGAGGCCTTTATTGCGCAAGACATAGTCTTAGATACGTTAATCAACGACCTTTACTACCGTCAATTCGATGAATGGCTTACCCAAAATAATGGCCGCGACTTACTCTTGCTAATGGAGTTCATGCAGGATCGTGCCAAGGATTCGCAGCGCTGGTCAGACTCAGTTCTCAAAGTGGTAGTCTCAGAGAGTGAGCACAACGCCAATCAGGTTCTGGCGTGGATCAGTACCTGGCGTATTCGCGCTCAAGAAGCGCTTGAACCGCTTGCCAGTGCTTTGCTTGGCGATAAAGCCCTAGCCGACGCCTTTGCTGTGCTCGAGAAACGTCTGACCAAAGTCGGTCTGAACTGCTAGTTATTGGATTAACGGAGATTACCTATGTCACGAGTACAAATTGCTTTTCAGGATAACGACGAGTCGCGCTATATCGTTGCCGCGATCAAGCAAGACAACGCGACCGCAGTGGTGCATTACGAGCCAGCAATGATCCGAGTAGAGAACGAAGGGTCGCTGATCATCAAACGTGACACCGTTTCAGAACAGATAGGAATGGAGTGGGATGTGCAGGCACTGCACATCAACCTGATAACGCTCACCGGTCATATTGACGAAGACGATGACTATTTCAAGATCATGTGGAATAACTAATTGAGATTAAAGTAACCAAAGGAACTAGATAATGTCACCTAAAAAACTTAATTTGAAAGACAAATATAAATTACTCACACGCGATCTAGACTGGGAATTCTCTTATGAAGATCGAAAAGAGGCGTTTCCTTACGAAGAGTTTGAAGGGATAAAAATCACTGACTGGGATAAATGGGAAGACCCTTTCCGTTTAACAATGGAGTCTTACTGGAAGTATCAGGCAGAAAAAGAAAAGAAACTCTACGCCATATACGATGCGTTTGCTCAGAACAATGGCCAAACCAATGTCACTGATGCACGTTACGTCAATGCCCTCAAACTATTTTTGACTGGCGTCAGTCCAGGTGAGCATGCCGCGCACCTAGGCTTTGCCTTCACTGGCCGTCAGATGGGCGGCATTGGCGCGCGCGTTGCAGCACAGATGCAGTCGATTGATGAACTGCGTCATATACAGACTCAAATTCACGCGATGAGCCACTACAACAAATTCTTCGATGGCTTCGATGAGTTTAACCACATGCACGATCGTCTTTGGTACTTATCAGTCCCTAAATCCTTTTTTGAAGACGCGCGCACCGCTGGCCCATTTGAATTTATGATCGCCATCGGCTTCTCATTTGAATATGTTCTAACCAATCTGCTTTTTGTTCCATTTATGTCTGGAGCAGCATATAACGGTGATATGGCCACAGTGACCTTTGGATTCTCTGCTCAATCGGATGAGGCTCGGCATATGACGCTAGGGCTTGAGATTATTAAATTTCTTCTCGAGCAGCATGAAGATAATTTGCCCATCGTTCAGAAGTGGCTCGATAAGTGGTTGTGGCGTGGCTATCGCCTACTGACATTGGTGGCGATGATGATGGATTACATGCTGCCGCAGAAGGTCATGTCTTGGCAAGAAGCCTGGGAGCTCTACTTCGAAGATGCTGCCGGTGCTCTGTTCAAAGACCTGGAGCGCTACGGCATCAAAATGCCCGACTACACCGATACTATCAAGCAAGAAAAAGAACACCTCAGTCATCAGGCATGGTGGATTTTCTATCAGTACACTCATGCTGCTGCATTCCACACCTGGACACCCTCTGCAGAAGAGATGGATTGGCTCAGCGAAAAGTATCCAGACACGTTCGATAAGTACTACCGACCGCGCTGGGAGCTGGCTGCAGAAATGGAAGCTAAAGGAGAGCGTTTCTATACCACCGGGCTTCCCCAACTTTGCCAGACTTGTCAAATACCCATGGCATTCACGGAAATGAGCGATCCCACTCAAGTGAGTTATCGCGAGAGCATTTACAACGATGAGCGCTTCCACTTCTGCTCAGATCCATGCAAGAGCATCTTTGACAATGAGCCTGAAAAGTATGTCAACGCCTGGCTGCCCGTCCATCAAATTCTTCAAGGAAACTGCGGTGGTGGTGGACTAGACAAAGTCATGGAGTACTACCACTTAGATGATGGTGTTGCCAACTTAGACTTTGAAGGTTCGCCAGATGCAGAACGCTGGAAGGATTGGAAAGGTGTGGCGTAAGCACTAATTAGACCGGGGTGTCGATTAGGCGCCCCAATACTTGAGTATATTTTATGACAATAAGAGCATTACGTGACGACTATCACGGTGAATTTAAAGACTCTCTTGAGAAATTTGGCGGCCTCCAATTGCTCTATTTAGGCTGGGATAAACATCAAATGTTTTGCTCCTCTCGAGCATTTCCGCTACCGCCGGAGATGCGCTTTCAGGAGTTACTCGACAATGTAATGCCCGAGGCTTTTGGACAGCATCCAGAGTTTACTCAAATTAACTGGAATAAAGCCCAGTGGATACTCGACAACAGTGCATTCCAACCTGATCACAGCAAAACCCTGACTGAGATGGGTATTGGTCACAAGTCTTTGTTGAGACTCGTCACACCAGAATTAACTGGCTATAAAGGCGCAGGTATCTAAGGAATCATCATGAGTTATCAAGTCACCATTGAACCGACTGGCGATATTATTGAAGTGGAAGAGGGTCAGACAATTCTCAATGCCGCTCTTCGTCAGGGTGTCTGGCTTCCTTTCGCCTGTGGACATGGCACCTGTGCTACCTGTAAGTGCCAGCTCGTTGAAGGCGAAGCAGACCAAGGAGAGGCGTCACCTTTCGCACTCTTAGATACAGAACGCGACGACGGCAAGATCCTTGCCTGCTGTGCTATACCTGAATCGGACCTAGTGATCGAAGCAGAAATTGATGTCGACCCAGACTTTGCCGGTCATCTGGTTGAAGATTACACCGCAACTGTCAGCGCGATCGAAACCCTTTCGCCGACTATCAAAGGGCTAACTCTCGCCTTAGATCGAGACATGACTTTTCAGGCGGGGCAGTACATTAATTTGCAACTACCAGGTATCGAGGGAACCCGAGCATTTTCTATAGCCAACGCTCCTAGTAATCCAGGGCAGATCGAACTGCATATTCGCGAGATTCCCGATGGCGCGGCGACAGGCTATATCCACCACAAACTTAAGGTAGGCGATAACATCGAGTTTTCTGGGCCCTATGGGCAATTCTTTGTTCGCAAGTCAGACCCTAAAGACGTGTTGTTTATTGCTGGAGGTTCAGGTCTGTCATCACCAGAGTCCATGATTCTAGACTTGTTAGAGAGCGGTGACGAACGCCAGATCACTTTATTTCAAGGCGCGCGCAACGGTTCTGAGTTATACCACCGCGAGCGCTTCGAGCAGCTCACTGAGCACCACAGTAACTTTACCTATGTACCAGCACTAAACGAGCCCACCGAAGAGGAAAACTGGCAAGGGTTCATCGGTTTCGTGCATGAAGCCGCAGCGGCGCATTTTCAAGGTAAGTTTGCTGATCACAAAGCCTACCTGTGCGGGCCACCTCTAATGATTGATGCGGCTATCAACGCGCTGATGCAAGGAAGACTGTTCGAGAAAGATATTCACATGGAAAAGTTTGTCACCGCGGCTGATGGTGCAAAAGAAGTACAGCGCAGTGCCTTGTTCAAGCGGATATAGGCCATGAGTTCTGCCGTACATACCATCAGCCTCAGCAACCGTGACAGCCAGTTTCACTGTAACGAGCAGCAATCATTGCTTCATGGTGTGGAAAGCCAGCGGATTAAAGCAGTGCAAATAGGGTGTCGTGGTGGCGGTTGTGGTGTTTGCAAAGTACGCGTGCTCAGCGGCGACTACAGCAGCAAGAAAATGAGCAGAAAGCATGTGTCAGCTGATGAGTTGAATCAGGGTCTCGGGTTGTCATGTCGAATCTTCCCACTCAGCGACATGGTCATTGAAGCGCTGGATTAATCAGATAATTAAAATGATTTAACCAAGAGAGGATTATAAAAATGAAAAAAGGTGTAATGCGCCCCGGACATATTCAAATTCGTGTACTCGACATGGATGCGGCTCTCGGCCACTATTGTGACCTCCTTGGCCTGATCGAGGTTGATCGTGACGACCAAGGCCGTGTCTATCTAAAGTGCTGGACCGAAGTCGACAAATTCTCCGTCGTTCTGCGTGAGACCGATGAAGCAGGAATGGATTTTACTGGCTACAAAGTAATTGACGAAAGCACCCTCGAAGCTCTCGAAAATGAACTCAATCAGAAAGGCTATCCCACCACCGAAATTCCTGCTGGCGAGCTCAATGGTTGCGGCCGTCGGGTCCGCTTTACAGCGCCGACAGGGCATTCCTTCGAGTTGTTTGCGACAAAAGAACAGCCCGGAAAATGGGGTATTAGCCCGCGCAATCCTGAGGCTTGGCCTCGCGGCCTGAAAGGCATGCGCCCTACTCGATTTGATCACTGCTTGCTCTATGGCGATGATCTGGAGGGCAATCTATCTCTATTCATCGATATACTCGGATTTGATCTCGCAGAGCAAGTTGTTGATCCAGAGGGCAATAAAGCCGCTATATTTTTGACCTGCTCAAGTAAGGCGCACGATGTCGCCTTTATCAAACACGACGAAAAAGATAAGTTCCACCATGCGTCTTTCTGGCTGGAAAATTGGCAAGATGTTTTGCGTGCCGCAGACCTTATATCAATGACCGATACGCCAATCGATATTGGACCCACTCGGCACGGGCTCACCCATGGCCAGACAATCTACTTCTTCGATCCATCGGGCAACCGCAATGAGGTCTTTTGTGGCGGTGACTATCACTACCCGGATCACCCAACTGTTACCTGGGACGCGGAAGAGCTTGGCAAAGCTATCTTCTATCATGATCGCGAGCTCAATCAACGCTTCTTAACAGTGCTTACCTAAATCCGACTGCTAAATATTTCATCCAGTTGTTGCCAGAAACACAGCTGGGTGGAATATCCGATCAAATTTAATTTAGTCAAAGAGTAAAAAATGGAATTCAAGCATTTTATCAATGGTCAATTCGTGGCATCGAGTAACGGCGCTACGTTCGAAAACCGTGCACCGGTTAACAACAGTTTGATCGGTATGGTCTGTGAGGCCTCTTCCGAGGATGTCGACGATGCGGTGATCGCCGCTAAAGCCGCTCTAAAAGGACCATGGGGGAAAATGACTCAAGCCCAGCGTACCGGGCTACTCAACAAAGTGGCGGCACGCATCAATGAGCGTTTCGAAGAGTTCCTCGCCGCTGAATGCCTTGATACAGGCAAACCACGTTCCATGGCATCACATATCGATATTCCCCGTGGCGCAGCCAACTTCACTGCGTTCTCTGAAACCCTAGTTAACCACCCTACAGAGTGCTTCAAACTCGACACCCCCGACGGCGCTGGAGCACTCAACTACGGTCACCGCACTCCCAAGGGTGTCGTCGCTGTGATTAGCCCTTGGAATCTACCACTGTTGCTGATGACTTTCAAAGTGGGCCCTGCCCTTGCCTGCGGTAATACGGTGGTGGTGAAACCGTCAGAAGAGACACCTGCCACTGCCACTCTATTGGGCGAAGTAATGAACGAGTGCGGTGTACCCCCCGGAGTTTACAATGTGGTGCACGGCTTTGGGCCCAATTCTGCAGGTGAGTTCTTAACCACTCACCCGCTTGTCAATGCCATCACGTTTACCGGTGAGACTCGTACCGGTGAAGTGATCATGCGCGCCGCGTCAGTGGGCTTGCGCAACATTTCCATGGAGTGCGGTGGCAAAAATCCCGCATTAGTTTTCGCCGACTGCGATCTCGACAAGGCCATTGAGGGAACCATGCGCTCCGCCTTTGTCAACTGCGGCCAAGTCTGTCTCGGCACAGAGCGCGTTTACGTCGAACGCCCCATTTATGACGAATTTGTCGCACGTTTAAAAGCCGGTGTAGAACAGCTTAAACTCGGCCGGCCAGAAGATCAGGAGGCCAACTTCGGCCCGCTGGTGAGCTTGGAACATCGCGACAAAGTACTCTCGTACTACAAACTCGCCGAAGAAGAAGGCGCCACTGTGATCATTGGCGGTGGAGTCCCAGATATGGGCCCAGAATTAAATGCCGGCGCCTGGATTGAACCGACAATCTGGACTGGTTTAGACGATAACGCCCGCGTAATCCGCGAAGAGATATTTGGTCCATGCTGCCATATTCGGCCCTTTGATAGTGAGGAAGAGGTGATCGAGTTGGCCAATGATACGGTTTACGGTCTCTGCGCCTCGGTGTGGACTGAAAATAGCGCCCGCGCCAGTCGCGTTCCCGAGGCGCTGGAGGTCGGACTAGTTTGGGTCAATAGCTGGTTCCTGCGAGATCTGCGCACCGCATTTGGTGGCGCAAAGCAATCGGGTATCGGCCGCGAAGGCGGCGTGCATGGTTTGGAGTTCTACTCCGAGTTGAAAAACGTCAGTATCAAACTCTAAGGATGCTTGAAGAAAATGCATAAGACCAGCAACCCCGAGATCGGCGACTCTATCCTGGCCAATGGTATCAACACCAACTACCACTCTATGGGCAGTGGTGACCCGGTGCTCCTAGTGCATGGCTCTGGACCGGGTGTCACTGCTTGGGCAAATTGGCGACTGGTGCTTCCTGAGCTAAGCAAAACAAGACGGGTGATCGCCCCCGACGTGCTCGGCTTTGGCTATACCGACCGACCGGAAGGTAACTGCTATTCGCTCGACGCATGGGTCGCACATTTGCTCGCCTTTATCGATGCCCTTGAACTGGAGAGTGTCGACATTGTCGGCAACAGCTTTGGCGGTGCTCTCGCATTGGCCTTCACCATCCGCCACCCCACCAGGGTGAAAAAAATGGTGTTGATGGGAGCTGCTGGTGTAGCGTTTCCAATTACCGAAGGATTAGATCGTGTATGGGGCTATACCCCATCGTTCGAGACCATGCGAGAACTGATGGATTTGTTTACCTACGACCGCAGTTTGGTCACCGACGAACTTGCACAGCTGCGCTATCAAGCCAGTATCCGCCCCGGTTTTCAGGCGTCATTTGAGGCAATGTTTCCGGCGCCAAGACAGCGCTGGGTTGACGCGCTGAGCAGCGCTGAGGTCGATATCAAAAAAATCAAACAGCCTGCTCTTGTGATACATGGCCGTGAAGATGAAGTTATTCCATTGCAGAGCAGCTTAACGCTAGCCAATTGGATAGACGATGCCCAACTCCATGTATTTGGTCGCTGCGGCCATTGGACTCAAATAGAGCACACTGATCGGTTCTGTAAGCTATTAGAGAATTTTTTCGCTGAAACAGCCTAACAAAACCCAATCCCCAATTTACTCGAGAGTCATACCCTATGGATAAACAACTCATTGAACAGCTAGGTAACGAACTCTACCAAGCAATGGTAAAACGAACAGTATTGAGTCCGCTTACCGAACGCTTCCCAGATATCACCATAGTCGATGCCTACCATATTTCGTTGCAGATGCTGGAGTGTCGTCTCTCCGCAGGCGAGAAAATCATCGGCAAGAAAATAGGCGCCACAAGTAAAGCCGTCCAAAACATGCTCGGGGTCTTTCAGCCCGATTTTGGCTACCTGACCGACAAAATGGTCTACAGCGACGAAATGCCAATCAGTCAGCTACTCATTCAGCCTAAAGCCGAGGGTGAAATTGCTTTTGTACTAAAGCGCGATCTGATCGGACCCGGCATCACCAATGCCGATGTACTAGCAGCGACCGAGGCCGTAATGCCCTGCTTTGAAGTAGTCGATTCGCGAATCGAAGACTGGAACATAAAGATCCAAGATACCGTGGCTGACAACGCCTCTTGTGGTTTGTTTGTGGTCAATGAAAAAGCGGCTGTCGATCCACGAAGTCTGGATCTTTCCACCTGCGGCATGGTGGTAGAGAAGAACGGAGCAACCTTGAGTGTCGGCGCCGGTGCCGCCGCGCTCGGTAGCCCGGTTAACTGTGTCGCTTGGCTGGCCAACACCCTGGGGCAATTCGGCATTCCCCTAAAAGCAGGGGAGCTGATCCTATCAGGTTCACTGGTACCACTCGAACCTGTAGTGGCCGGTGATGAAATGAATGTCAAAGTAGGCGGCA
>Ga0209199_1002430_pt1 | contig 20023 bp, 13 predicted proteins | sample COGITO_mtgs_1105_7_FD_184805 | JGI IMG/M metagenome (GOLD analysis project Ga0209199, IMG submission 184805) | Pelagic marine microbial communities from North Sea - COGITO_mtgs_110523 (SPAdes) (version 2) | ecosystem: Environmental > Aquatic > Marine > Epipelagic ...
GCTCCTTTTGTAACACATATAGAATCTGTTTGCGTTACTTTTACTAGATGAGTTATAACTTGTTCCATCGAATAATTTTTATAGCCTAAATACTCGGCAATTTCAAAAAGCTCGTCATCATTAAACTTAATTAAATTTGATTCTTTCATTAGATCTATAAGAATTTCGTAAGTATAATGGGGACCTCTCAAATTAACATCAAAAACTCTGTAATTCACATGCTTCATTATAGATTTTAAAGTCAATCTATTAATTTCTTCACGACATGATAGGCTGCCAAATATTATAACATCTACATCTTTGACTATTTCTTGATGCGTTCCATTTAATACGATTTTATCCCAAGCAGCAGGATAAGGAATATCATATGAGGCTCCGCCCTTATTGTCTAATAATACATTAACTTGTCCTGTTGGAAACTCATGAGTTACAGATATTCCGTTAGTATTTACACCCTCTTCATTAAGGTATCTGATAATCTCCCTACCATTGGAATCCTCACCTACACTACTTATCATTGAAACATCAACACCAAGTGATTTTAATCTTACGCTGACATTAAGTAAAGCGCCTCCGATTCTAGAATATGTTGGGAAATTATCAAAAAGTACTTCGCCAAAGCAAACTACTTTAATTTTTTGATCAGATATCTTCATTTTTTTTGTAAAATTTCATAAAAAAAAGCATGGGGAAACTACCCCCATGCTTAAATAAACTAAAACTAACTAAATCAATTAACTAAATGCTATTGATTCATAACCCTATTTAATATCCAGGATTTTGAACATAAAGACCTCCAGTAAAATCAATTTCTCTTTGTGGTATAGGATAGTATTCATCCCTACCAGCTGTAAATTGCGCATTGGCAAGAAAATCTCTTTTTGTTTTTTCTTCAGCTAAATATGCATTCAAAGTTTCTTCAGCTATTCCCCATCTTACAAGGTCATACCATCTATGCCCTTCCATTGCAAATTCTAATCTTCTTTCAAACATTAATGCTTTCAATGCATAATCTTTTGATGGGAATGAAGAATATGGTGAGATAGCGTATATATCAGCTGCACCCGCGTCTATTGGTCTTTGTGTACTAGCTGCAGCACGGTTCCTTACTTGATTAATTAAAGGTAAAGCTTCATCCCATCTATTTAATTGAATTAATGCTTCAGCTTTCCAAAGAAGAACATCTGCATATCTAATGAAATCAACATTTTTAGAAGTACCTACAAATGGGCCTTCTTTTACATAGCATGAACAGTCCGGCGCTTGTTGTTCTTTCATATTACCGAAATACCCATAAACTCCAGGATCTCTAGCCCAGCTAAAATTATACACCATATCTCCGGAATCATTTACTGTATTCCTGTATTTAAATGGTCTTCCCGGTATACCAACAGTATGATCAATTCTAGGGTCAACACTCAAACCACTATCAGGTGGGGTTGTTCCATTTGTATCTATATTGGTGAATATATCTGAATTATTAAATGTGTCAAAAAGTGGTAGCCCATTAGCATCAGTTTTAAAGGAATTTACCATATTTTGACTGGCTAAATGAAATCCACAACAGCCATAAAGTCCTGTGCCGTGTGGTGAATTTAGACCAGTAACAAAACTAACCCTTCCAACCGTTGTACCATCATTTATAGAAAACTGAGCCGCCCATATTGATTCCGGTCCATTATCAAAACCATCTAAGAAATTTTCTCCAAAATCTGGTTGTAAGTTACCAATAACTTTGTCCGCATAATCTATCACCTCTTGTAAGCGCCCAGTATTAATGCTGGTTACTTGGTGCTGATCATTTTGCTCATAAGCCTGGAATAGACGCAACTTAGCCAAATAAGCTGCAGCTGCGTTACGGTCTGCTCTTCCCACTTGCTCTTGAGCTTGGGGTAAGTTTTCATAGGCGAAAAGAAAATCCTCAGCAATTGTATTCCATAAAGCATCATTATCCACATCATTTGACATTTGACCAATTTCTTCTTGGGTTAAATTCTCAGTGATATATGGGATTTTTTTAAAAATTAATTTAAGCATAAAGTGAGAATGAGCTCTTAAAAAGCGTAATTCTGCCTGCCTTGTAGTTTTTTGAGCATATTCACCATCTGGTATATCATTAATTACAGATAGTGCAAAGTTAGCCCTAGAAATTGCTTTATAAAAATCAGTCCAAGTCCTGGGTGCCATCCAATCACCCATATCGGCAATAGTTAGATTGTATTGTTCATATTTATCAATAACATCAACATCTCCTCGACCTCCGCCGCCTTTGTAGGCATCGTCTGATCGGACACTACCAAACACCCATTGATGTGTTAAAGGTCCAATCATTTCATCATTGGCTATACCAGCATACGCTGCAATCACTAATGATTCTGCGTTCTCAGCAGTTGCTACGTTTTCACTAGATAAAACACCTTCTGGTTCGTATTCTAAATAATTATCTGAACATGCAGTGAGCAATAAGGTTGCACATATCACTGATGCTATTATTTTATGATTATATTTCATGATTATCGCTATTTTTAAAAGTTAATATTCAATCCTACTGAATATACCGTAGGCACAGGAATTCTATTTACATCTATTCTTTCTGGATCAGAACCAATATATCCTTTTGGTGTAAACCAAAATAAATTTTCTCCTTGAAGATATATTCGAAGTCCTGTCATTCCTGCCATTTTGCTAATAACATCTGCAGGTAAGGAATATCCTACTTGCATATTTCTAATTTTAAAGTAAGAATTGTTTCTAAAGATATAATCAGAAGTATCAGTAAAGTTATTTACTAGTGATAATGAAGGTATGTTAGAACTAGTATTTTGAGGTGTCCATGCGTTTAGGACTCCTAGACCAGCATTATCCCTTCCTTGAACAAAATTATTCCAAAACATATAAGAATCAACTCCTATACGTCCAGCTACACCCGAACCGAAAATAGATAAATCAAAATTTTTGTAACCTACATCAAGCCTAATCCCATACTCTAAATCAGGAAGGGTATTTCCAATAAAATCACGGTCATTACTATCAATAATTCCATTATTGTCTGTATCCACAATTTTAATTCCTCCTGGTCTGGCATTACCTGTTTGAACACCACCTGTAGGATGGGCGTCTACCTCTGCCTGGCTTTGAAAAAGTCCGTTTGTTCTGTAGCCAAAAATCGCAGTTTGAGATTGTCCAAGAATTGAATTTTGAGCAGTTCCTGGAAATGCAGCCCTAACTTCCTCAGGAAGAAAGGTAATTTCATCTTTGAAAGCTCCAAAATTTGTGGAAACACCTAAAGAGAATCCATTATCCCAAGTATTGGAATAACCAACGTTCAATTCCCAACCTTTAGCTGATGTAGCTGCTCCGTTCAACACCCTTTGTTGTCCTTCTCCAATAACGGAAGCAATAGGAGGTGTGGTTAAAATATCTGTTGTTTCTCTTGTGAAATAATCGAAAGAACCACTTATTCTATTCTCTAAAAATCCGAAATCAATACCATAATTCCATTCTTTTGTGGTTTCCCATTTTAAGTTCTGATTTGATGCTTGTGTCGAAACGAAACCAGAGGGGAGTGTACCTGTATTATTGCCATTTATATCATAAGCAGTACCTACATTATAATAGATTTCAAAGAAGCCTCCAGTCAACTGCGCTTGGTTTTGACCATATCTAGATTCATACAAACCATATCTTGCAGTATTACCAATTTCCTGGTTTCCTACTTCTCCATAACCAGCCCTTATTTTTAAATTGGAAATTAAATTACTATCCTTTAAAAACTCTTCTTGACTGATTCTCCAACCAACTGTAGCGGCCGGAAAAATACCATATCTGTTATTCGCGCCAAATCTTGAAGAACCATCTCTACGAATTGTAAAAGATGCTAAATACTTGTCGTCATAAGCATAGTTTAATTTTCCAAACTGAGAAGCTAGACTATATTGAGTAGAAATACCATTATTAGTTCGTGCTCCCGTAGCAGCTGAAAGCACAAAATAAGATTCTTGTTCTACTGCAAATTCATCCGCTTGTGCAAAAATCGTATCAAAATCCTCTCTTATGGACTCAATACCTAATAGTGCACCAAATCTGTGCTTTCCAAGTTCCAATTTATAATTCAACGTATTTGAGAATGATATTGTACTAAACTTGTTTGTGTCATAAATCAGCCTATTATTACTTCTTGTAACAAAACCGTTAAACACTTTGGGCTCAATATTTTTCTTTTTAAAATCACTAAAATCCAAACCAAGGCTAGATCGAAAAGTTAGGTTATCGAGAATGTTTATTTCAGCGAAAACATTTCCAAAGAAGTTATTTTTTGTAGCATTATCCCATCTGTTAAGATATTGCATTAATAATGGGTTATTCCTATCAGAATAACCAGCTCCTAGTGGTCCAGCAAATTCATCATTTGCATCATATACTGGAATGGTTGGTGCTAGAGTGATTGATAAACCAGTAGTGGGTGCACCACCAACATCACCTGAAACCAATGTTTCATTTGATGTAGAAATTTGTGTATTAACTCCAAATTTCACCTTATCATTAAAAAGCTTAGTCGTTCCATTAATTTTAGCAGTATACCTGTCATAACCAGTATACTTTAACATACCTGTATTTTTAAGATAACCAAGATTAATTAATAAAGAAGACTTTTCTGTACCTGTAGATACTGTAAGTTCGTTATTATATACATATCCTGTTTTATATAGTTCATCTTGCCAGTTTGTATCTCCTACTGGAACATTTGAATCACCACCAACAAAAGGCTGTACTGATACACCATTTAAAACTGGATTGGAAAAATCATTGTTCCAATTAAAATTGTAAATTTCACCATAACCTGCATTAGGATCAGCTCCGTCATTTACAGAAGCCCGCCATAAAGCCTCGCCTCGTTGTTGAGAGTTCAACATATCATAGCGTTGTTTTCGCTCAGATTGTTGCGATAAGTTTGAATTAAAGCTAACCGAAAGACGCTCACCTTTCTCACCACCTTTCGTAGTAACTACTATAACACCATTTGCTGCTCTAGATCCATATATTGAAGAAGCTGAGGCATCTTTCAAAACTTGAATAGACTCGATTGTAGCCGGGTTTAGACTAGCAAAAACTTCTTGCCTTTTTGTAGGAACACCGTCAATGACGTAAAGGGGATCATTATTTCCTAATGTTGTAAGGCCTCTGATAAGTATTCTACTGCTAAGTCCTGTTGGGTCTCCAGATTTTTCAATAAATAGACCGCCAACTCTTCCTTGCAAAGCTTGCATTGCGTTACCAGAGCTTAAGCTTTGACCTTCTATTGGAGCAATATCCACGACTGTTACCGCACCAGTCAAATCAATCTTACGTTCTGCAGAATAACCTGTTAATACTACTTCATCGAGTTGTTGTGCGTCTTCTTGTAATACTGCGTCAATCCGAGACTGACCGTTCACCGGAACTTCAATTGTAATAAATCCAATAAAACTAATAACGAGTGTTGCATCACTAGTTACACTGTTTAATTTATAGTTACCATCAAAATCAGTTGTTGTACCAGTTGTGGTACCTTTGATTATTACTGAAGCTCCAGGCAGAGGAGCGCCATCACCTGATGAGGTGACCGTACCTGTAATTGGTCCTTGGGCCATTAGACCTATAGGAACAAATACCATTAATAATAGTAAAAGTTTTAATTTCATAATTGTTTAATTTAAGTTTAATTTAAGTTGATTGATTTCTATGTATTCGAGTTTAGATTCTTTTGTAGGAGCTTGAAAATAAAGACTTTCAAATGGTACTTTGGGAAAAAATATTTCTGTCATTACGGTTTGGCCGTTATCAAAAAATAACTCTATTGAAGTTTTGTCCAGTACTATTGTTCCAGTCCAATCCTTTTGAGTATTCGTTCTAGGAGCTATAGCAATTCTATCACTAAATTTGTTTGAAAAATCAGTGTTTCCTGCATTATCCCTATCTACAAAGTAATTATTCATTGAACTATCATATCCAAAACGCAAACTATCTCCTTCACTGTTTGTTAGTTCAAAATTGTAAACACCATCAATTAAATTTTCGATTTTAAAATTAATTTGAACACTCGTAAAATCGACTGCTTTAGAAGTGGTTAGCAATGTCTTCCCTTTTATTGAAACATTTGAATTTTTAAGTTTTTCAATCTTAAATTCATCTAGTTCTGGCACAGGATTTGAAGTTAAACGATAAGTATTATCTGATTTTATCAATTCTAAAGTTCTTGCAATTGTCATCGCACTTCTCCAATTTTCTGTAGGTACTTCATTGGCATATAACCAATTAGACATCCATCCCATAAACAACTTTCCCCCATCTTTGTTTTCAACATTAGAAAAAGTAACTCCTGCATAATTGTCACGACCATAATCAACCCAAAAGCCCTGTTCTTCTTCAGTTTCTGTATTGAATGATTCATCTAAAACAAAATTTGCGCCATCAAAATCTCCAACAAAATATTGAGTTGCAGAACCATTATTTGGACCACCAGGATTTATACTTACTAACAAAACCCATTTTTTTTCTGAACTGCCAACTACAGGTAATTGAAAGAAATCTGGACATTCCCATACTCCACCATGATTTCCAATACCTTCACCAAAACTTGTTAACTTATTCCATGATTTTAGGTCTTTGGAAATATAAAATTGAATTTCTTGGCCAGCGGCCAAAACCATTGTCCATCTTTTTCTTTGTTTATCCCAACTAACTTTTGGATCCCTAAAATCTCTTGCTCCTGGATTTTTCAAAACTGGATTGTCTTTATATTTTGTCCATGTAAGCCCTTCATCTAATGAGTATGCAATACTTTGATTTTCAACGTCTATTTCACCAGTTTTCTCTTTTTTAGGGTCATGACTTGTGAAAATTGCAATAATTGGGATTTTCCCATCTACTCCAAAGCCTGATGTATTTTCATAATCTACAACAGCACTTCCCGAAAAAATATACCCTAAATTGTCTGGAAATAAAGCTATAGGTTGTTCTTTCCAATTAAATAAGTCAGTACTTATGGCATGGCCCCAATGCATAGGTCCCCAAGTTGTTCCATCAGGGTAATGTTGAAAATATAAATGATAATATCCGTTATAAAAAAACATTCCATTCGGATCGTTCATCCAGCCTTTTTTTGGCGTAAAGTGAAAGTTTGGTCGGTAGAGGTCTTCACTAGATATGGTTACAATTTCCTGAACATTTTGAACCTGGTTATCTTTCTTATCAGTTGTATTTTTACAAGAAAATAGCATTGTAAAAATTCCTATTGTTAAAACGAACTTGTATGTCTTATTTTTCATTTTTTATTATTTTTTATAGTACCAAAGTTTGCTTTCTAATCATCATTACCAATAAATGTATCAGTAGTAATCTTTCTTCTATTTGTAAGGGTTTTGCTTAGCAGCTCTAACGAAATACCTTTGGTCTCAGGCATCATAAAAGCCACGAACAATAGTTGTAAAAACATCATAAAAGCAAAAAATGCAAATACAGGCCCAGCACCAATAGATGTAAATAGTACAGGAACTAATGAAGGGATAATAGCCGCTAAAATCCAATGCACCGAACTACCGAACGATTGCCCTGATCCTCTTAAATGATTTGGAAAAATCTCTGAAATAAACACCCAAATAACGGTACCCTGTCCTATGGCGTGTGCTGCAATAAAAAAGAAAAGGAAAATAGGCACGGCCATACCTTCCCAATTAAAGAAGAATGCGCAAGCCACTAATGATAAAGAGATTATATAACCAAACGAACCGATATACATCAGTTGCTTTCTTCCAAGCCTATCGATAAGAAATACACCCAAAAAGGTAAAAAGCAAGTTGGTAATTCCAATTCCAATACTACTTAAAAGTGCAGTACTTTCACCTAGGCCCGCTTCCTCGAAAATTCTTGGAGCATAATAAAGAAATGCATTTATGCCTGAAAATTGATTAAACATTGCAATCAAAAAAGCTAACATGAGAGGGAACCTATATTTTTTAATAAAAATATTTTCACCTGAAACTGTATTGTCACTTTCTGCCTTTAGCTCTAACATCAAAACTTCAGGATCTTGTTCAGGATTGATTAGTTGCAATACTTTTATTGCCTCATCGTTGCGCATTTTGGTCAACAACCATCTTGGGCTTTTTGGAACCGATAAAACAAAGAGGGTATAGATAAATGCAGGTACAGCCTCCACACCGATCATCCATCTCCATGCATTTTCTCCAACCCCACTTAACAGATAATTGGATAAGAACGCTACTAAAATTCCGAATACAATATTAAACTGGTAAAGTCCTACCAATTTTCCACGGTCTTTTGCCGGAGCTATTTCTGAGATATATGCAGGTGCTGCTATGGTTGATGCGCCAACTCCTAAACCACCAATAAATCTGAATATTGCGAAAGTTATTGGATCATTGGCAAAAGCTGAGCCTAGGGCAGATAATGTATAAAGTATACCTATCCATAATAATGTCTTCTGTCTCCCTATCTTGTTTGTGGGAATCCCACCTAAAATTGCACCCACAACGGTTCCCCACAAGGCCATTGCCATTACCACTGTACCATGAAACATATCGGAAGATTGCCATAGGGCTTGCAGTTTTTTATCGGCTCCGGAAATAACAACCGTATCGAAACCGAAAAGGAAACCGGCTAATGCAGCGGTAATAGACCAAACCCATATTTTATTCATAATCGTAATTCTATAGTGTGACCACTAAAGTATTCGTAAAAATCAATAGGGTATTTTGATAATGTATCAATATGTTGTGATTTTGTTAAGGAGAAGGTTATAAATTGTTAAGTCATTGATAATCAATATTTAAACATAATAATTTAACACTAAATACAATACCAGAATTATATTCAGGTTACATGAAGTTTGAAATTGATACGTTTAAAAAGGAAAAAAGTGGATAGGATGCTGTAAAACGACTCTTAAATAGATTTACGAAACAACGCGGGAGGCGTTCCGTATTTATTCTTGAAGGCGGTCGAAAAGTAATTTGGAGATGAAAACCCGTTTGCGTATGCAATTTCAGCAACAGTTAAAGAGCCAGTTTCAAGCATCATTTTGGCTTTTTCTAAACGGATATTACCAAGATAATCACTTATATTAACCCCCATAATAGCTTTAACCTTACGATATAATTGAACCCTTGAAATATTTAGGTTTTCAGCAAGATTTTCAACCGAATAGTCAGAATTGCCCAAATTATCATAAATCAGTGAATTAAGCTGACTGACAAATTTTTGTTCAATATTTCCAAAAGAGCCTACTTCCTCGATTTTATGAATATTGCTCGTATAATAATATCGAATTTTCTCTCGGTTATAAAGTAAAGACTTAATGGACTGTACCAAAATGGAATAACTAAAAGGCTTGGTCAAATAGAGATCGGCACCTGATTGTAACCCCTTTAAGTAAGATTCCTTGTTCCCTAGGGCAGTCAGTATTATTGTGGGTATATGTGAAGTGCGTAAATCCTTTTTTAAGATTTCACAGATTTCGAATCCGTCTTTTTCGGGAAGATTTATATCACATAAGATTATGTCTGGAATGGTTTCAAAAGCCTTTTCAATAGCATCCGTGCCATCGGACAAATGAATCGCATACTCCAATTGTAGTTTGTTTTTTAGAAATATTGAAAGATCTCCATTGTCTTCAATTATCAGTATTGAGTATTTTTCTTTGTTTTTATCTGGAGTTTGTATCAGGTAATTATCATCGAGCAAATGTTCCGAATTAAAATCGATAATATTAGCATCTACCAAATTTTGTTCCGTTATGATCTCGGTCTCATCAAAATGTGCTTGCCCTTTATAAAGGGTTACTTTGAATTCTGTGCCATGAACGGATTTCACTTCAATGGTACCTTTGTGCATTTCAACTAACTCCTTGCTTAAATGCAATCCAATACCGGAGCTGTTCTTCCTGTTGTTAGAGCCCTTGAAAAATGCCTGGAAGACCTCATCCATTTCATTTTGGGGAATGCCAATCCCTGAATCTTTAAAACGGACATTTACGATATTTCCACTCTCATTATCTTCAATACGTATTTCAATCTTCCCATTATTAGGGGTGAACTTAAAGGCATTGGAAAGAAGGTTGAAGTACACTTTGTCCATTAACTCCCTGTCCATAAAAACGTCAAGTAACTCATTATTCGAGATTAACTTAAAATCAATGTTTCTTTTCTTAGCCTCGCGTTCAAAATCCATATAGATAATTTTAGAAAAAGAGTATAAGTTGGTTTTAGATACTTTAATATTGAACTTTCTGTCTTCAATTTTTCTGAAGTCTAGTAGTTGATTTATTAATCTAAGTAGGCGATTTGAATTATTATAAATTAACTCGACCTCAGTTATAATTTTTGAACTTTTCTCATTTGCATATTCACTCAAAGATTCTATTGAGCTCAATATTAAAGTAATTGGCGTTTTAAATTCGTGAGAAAGACCTGTGAAAAAATTCAATTTTGCGTCATTGATTTCTTTAACCTCTTTTGCAATCTGCTCAATTTGATTGCGCTGAACAGTTATTTTATCATTGGTAATGACTAATAGTCTATTTTTTTTCCTTATTGCATAAATAGAGTAAATACTATAGATTGTGAGGGATAAAATAATAGCTAGTAAAGTAATCATAAACTTTAAAAGATTACTTTGAGAGTAATATCGTTCTTCTTGAAATTTAATAGCTGCTATTTGATTTTCTAAATCAACTTGTTGGTCATTGATTTTATCAAACTGATTTTTCATAATATCAGCATTACGTCTATCTATGACTGTAGTCTGTAAGATATTAGACTTTGGAACTTCTTTACCTTCATTAAGAATTTGTACTGCTAATTTTATTGCTTCAGCACCACCTGTTGGATATAAAATAGATGCATCTAGTATACCATTCCTTACTAAATTAATTCCACCCTCATCATAATTTAGCCCATCTACACCAATAATTTTAACTTGCCCAGCTAGACCTCTTTTTCTTAATATTTTCCATGCTTCATAAGCTATCTGATCACTAAAGGCAAAAACATAATCAATTGGAGTATTGGTCATGGAGTCTATTACTTCCATAAAGAGTTTCTCAGGGAAATTATCGTCAATTGGTTTAATGCTTGCATATATGTTTATATTAGGCACTTTGTTAATCAATTGGTGAAACCCTTTACTCCTCTCTAAAACTGGTGTTGAATCATCCGCACCCTTTATTTCTATTACATTAATAGATTCCTCATTTGTACTTGCAATGATGTGATTAGCTGCATTTCTTCCAACTTCTAAGTTGTCTGCTCCTATATAAGAAGTATAATTTGCTGAATTTATTTTTCTGTCAACGAGAATTATAGGAATAGCTTTTTCAAAAGCCTTATTAATTACTGGGGTAAAGCTATCAGAATCTAAGGGAGAAACTATAATAACATCATAATCTTCTTCTATCATATAATTAATATCTTCAATTTGCTTAGAAGCATTATTTCGAGCTTCAAAAATTGAAAAATTAATGTTTGGATATAATAGAGCTTGAGTTTTCATTGATTGATTCATCTCATCTCTAAAGGGATGGTCACTAAGGCATTGAGAAAATCCAATTTTTATTTCTTTCATTCTTTTTCCCTCTGAACATGAAAGAAATAAAAATGAAATTAAAAGGCGCAAAGCAAATTTTAAAAATTTCATAGTAAACAACAAGGTAATGTAAATTTAATGAAAATTAACCTATTGAATATTTGAACAATAAATTTTTTAACTAATTCTATAACTAAGACTTTATTTATATTTTAAATATAATTATTAACATGAATGCAGGAATAATAGCCTGCATAAAAAAATGAAAATCAACACGATAGCCTAAACAAATATACCTGTCATGTTAGGGGTGTGTGATATGTGGGTAGGGGGTTATGCTAGACTCATGCTTTAGTGTGCCCTATAAAATAAATGGGTCAAAACTTTCTTCTTTTATAGTCATATAAACCTAGTTTTTACCCATTTTTACTTTGTATATCTTTTTGCGTTTGTCATAAGTGAGTGTTAGGTAGTTTTTTAGTACTAACTCGATAGCTTTAAGACTACATTCTCTTATTGGTGATACTTTATTGTATTCCTCTTCTATGTCTTTCTTTGTAAACTCTTCCTTTGCTCTTAAAGCTTCTATAAATCGTTCTATTTTTTCTTTCTTAGCTATCTCCATCTGTGTTTTTGCATTTTTTACTAAGTGAATGGTTTCAATTAGATAAAGCTGGTTATTGATAGCTTGGTTGCCCTGCTGCTTTCCGTTTTTAAAGATGATAGTGAATGGATCAATTTCAAGTTTCAAGAGTTTTGCATAATACTTGTATATAGTCTCAAAACTACTCAAGTTAGCGGCTATAAAGTCGGCATTTTCCTCATTAATCGATACAGGGCTATTTTTTAAATCCTCTCTTATCTCAGGATCCTTTGATTCTGTCATTAGAATAGTCAAGACAGTGTCAAAATCTTCTAAGCATATAGTAGCTATTCGAGCTTTTTTTTCTGCTAAAGAAAGCCTCATTTCACTTTGATCTACTTTTATTTCTTTGAAACCTTCATCTCTAATAATATTTATACCACAATTAGTTTCCAGGTAATAGTCATACTCATAACTAGTAGCTCTTTCAAAAGTTTTGTTTGTTATGTAGTTTGCTAAATAGAAGTCATTTACACTACCATCTTTTAGATAAAAATTGTCTACACTAAAGATGTCTTGGTATGATTGGTGGTAATTATTTTTCTCTCCATCCAACATTTCGTTAGAGTAAGCAAACTCAGCCTTTTCATCAAAATATGTACTAGATGTATTTGAGTTATTTCTATAGAGATAGTTTACCCTTTCAGGATCATGGTTCCTAAAACGCGCAAAGAATTGTTTTGGAGCTTCAGGTCTTAAAAGCCTCTCGCCTGTAGCAATATAAACTACGCTTTTGAAATCCTCTTGATTTATGCTAATGCCTTCATCGATAAGTGAAGTGATTAAAACTATTTTAATGTGGTCGCTGAATTTTTCATTTTGTAGCAGTAATTTGTATTCTGATTCTTTGTTTTTATTGCCTGAATGAATCACCACTATTTCATTTTCATTATATCCATGATTTTTACATAAATATTTTTTAGCTTCCTCTAGATGGTCTTTATGATTATATCGGATGAGCATTTTGCCAACGTTTGAAGTGACATGGGATATAATGACTTGGTAACCACTAAGTTTTGTGAAACGTTCAATAACATCCGTTCTATAAGGATTTAAATTCTTTATCTTAAGTAGGCTGAAACCAATTTGTTTAAAGATATTTAGGGGTGATCCAGTCAAAAGAATGACTTTTGATTTTGAAGTTTTTATCATATAGCCTAACTCCCTAATGACTTCCATTTTGTAACTGTTGTTGATAATTAAGTCATGGCCTTCATCTACAATGATGTAATCGAATTCTAGATCTGCTAAGTATTTTACCCCTTGCTCGTTAGTTGCTACAAATACATTTGATTTTTTAGCTAATGAATGAATAGCTGCTGAACTATCTCCAATTAAATATGGGATTTTATGATCGCAATGGATTTGGTATGCTATTGATTGTAATGGAACTAGAAATATTGCTTTTAATGAAGGGTTACTTTTAAGATAATTCAAAGTAGCTGTTGTTTTTCCAGTTCCCGTATCGGCATATACACATATATTTTTGTTCTCATCTGCATAGCGAAAGACCTTTTCTATTACCTCCCCAACGTATTTTTGAATTTCAAGTTCCGCATCATATTTTATCTTTAAATCTTTAACCATTAAATATTCATGCACGTGTTTTAAGATAAGGTCATCTATACTTAACCTAGAGATCAAATCTAATTTCTTGTCAATGGGTATAAACTTAAATGGATCGCATATCTCAAAAATATCTATTGATCCTAAATTTTCATGGTTTAGTCTATCTATTGCTTTGTCTATGTCAGATTTGTCTAATGGCTTCTCTTTGTATCCACAAGCTTTAGAATGTTTGACAAACTCTTTGTGTGACTGATTAAAACACTTTCTGTGTAGTCTAGAAGGTGTGTAAAGACCGATCCCAAAGCTAGAACTGTGAGAATAAAAAGTATTTGTGTCTAGGTTGACTTGCCCTGTGCTATTACTAGTTGATGTTGGATGAAGCCACCTACCTGGATTAACTTCCTGAAAGCCGCACTCAATTAGCTCGTCTTCAATGTCCCTAATGCTATTGTATTGGTAGTAAATGTCCCCTGCGTAAACTTGCGTTGTAGTGTGTGAAAACTTAGGGATACCAGATAGGGTGTACTCCTCTTTATTGTTGACAGTGATTTTAAATTCCTTTGGGGAGGTATTAAGCTCTATTGGGAACTCTTGCATGGCTGTAAATCTGACTTGTCTAAATTTGCTCTGAGCCCCGTCAAAAACTACCCTAATGCCAGTTACTTTTTCTATCTCTTTGCTAAGATGGAACGTTACGTGATCACCAATCTTTTTATGCAATTTTCTTCTATCTTCTAGTAAGGATTCTAGAAAAGGAATATAAAGCACGCCAGCCATTCCAAGCCCACTATTGGACCTAAAGATTACGACACAAATTTCTTTCAGAAAATCATAGACATCACTATTTTTCTTTTTGTCGAATAGGGCTAGGTTTTCTTTCTTTTTTTTAGTGTTTTTGACATCTATGTCAAAAAATAGGAAGGGTGACGCTTTGAAACAATTATTCCCCTTGATGCCTCCATTATAAATGCCTTTTAGAAGCGCAGGGGCGCTGTCTTTTTTTAGCTTCTCGGTTATTGAATTTATTATGTCAACCAGTCCTGTCAAAGATGCGTACTGAATTATGCCTTTGTTTGGGTAGTTGTTTTTCTCCTCGCTATAGTAAGGGTGCACTTGAGTAAATAATTCCTCTGAAATATTTATCTCTTTCGTTAGATCTATCATCTCTACATTAACTTCTGTAATGATTTTCGAGACAATCTTGTTCCCGGCTGTTGAACTTATCTTTCCCATGACGATTAAGATTTAAGTTGAACAACAGCGTTATCAATATCAGATCTTTTAAAAAAGACCTTACCTCCAATTTGACAGGCTACCAGGGTTCCTGATTTCCTCCAATTGTGGACAGTAGATATACTGATTTTAAAAAGTTTTGAGACCTCTACTGTTGTGAGGTACTCTTCGTGGGAAGTAGGTGAGCTTAATTGAATGCTTTTAAGCTGTGAGGCTAGCGCCTCATTAATCATTGTTTGTAGTTCTCCAGGGCTAACCTGAGTGATTTGTACCTTTTCCATGTTATTAATTTTAGGATTAGGTACAAAGGCACTTTAGGGTTTTTTTAGGGTTCCCGTAATTTTTAGTTGGCTAGTAAAAGCCTAATTTTTGAATAATAAATTCCACTCTTTGAATTTTATCATTTTTAATAGCGCTTTTCGATTGTTCTACTCTGGTTGGTGCTAAAATTGGATTAATGTAAGATTGAATTGTTGTGGTTTTTTCTCCAATTACCCCGCTTAGTAGTTCGGCAAGTTTATTTATAGATCCTTTTTTGTTCTTTTTCTGTAGCATTTCTAATATACCTAACTCATGTAGGAAGGTGATTTTTGTTGGTATATTGGAATCACTAAAATCTAAAAGTTCAATCGGTTTATGAAACAATATTTTTCTAGTTCCATTTTCATGAATTTTAAAACCTATTTCTAATGCCCTTTGTTTTAAGAAGTCTATTCTATTTTGAATTGCTATATATACTTCTCTTTTGGCTTTTTCGCTTAGTAAATAATCGTAAAAAGGTTTTTCTTCCTCTTTGAGTTCAAGTTCAATGAAATCTATTTCGCTTGCTTCGGAAGTATTTTTTATAAAAGTCTCTAGTCTCTCTTCATATAATACTCTGTAAACGCTAAAAGCACAGCCGTAGAAATAAATCTTTTTGATCCTATATAAACGATATTCAGCATTGAATTTATTATAAACAGGAATCCATAAATTCTTTATTTTTCTATCTTTTTCTTCATAAAAACTATCTGGGTCACCCGTAAAGGTTTTTTCTAATTGTTCATAATAGTTGGATATAGGTGAAACTTCATCCAGAAAGTTGTCATAAGCATGTTTTGTTACTTCAAATAATTCTTCCATGGTGCTAGTTTTTCGTTTGTGAATATTTCTTAGCTAAATCTATCGCTAGATCTCCGCTTGTCTTACCAATATACTCAAGAAAAGTTGATTCTTTAGAGTGTCCAGTTACATTCATGATCAGTGGAGTAGGGAATTTACCATATAGGTTAGTAGCAAAGGACCTCCTTCCAATGTGTGATGTTATGAGCTCATACTTAGGATAAGTGCCAAAAACTTTTCTATTCTTATTAATACCTATTTTAGTTAATATGCCTCCATAAGTTGGCTCGTCTATGCCTGCTTTTTCTCCAACCTCTTTTACATATTTATTGAATTTCTGCTCAGAGATGACAGCAGGAAACTTGCCGTTATATTTATTAAGTATTTCTAAAACTTCTGGAAGAAGTGGGATAGTAACATATTTATTAGTCTTTTGCTGTGTTATGTCTAAAAGGGTGGTTCCATCGACTTCCCTTATATTCTTTTCATCAAAGTGTAAGAAGTCTGAAACTCTCTGCCCTGTGAAACAACTAATAAGTAACCAGTCCTTAACTCTTGTTAGTCTTTCGCCTAATTCTGAGTCATTGAGTGCTTTGAGTTTATCTATGTCACTTTTGTTTAGATATACTACGGAGTTTTTTTTCTTACGAAGTTTTATAAGTTCAAATCTAGGACTAAGAAAGGCTCCATTTTGTCTTGCATCAACACACAGTGACTTAATAACTTCTATGAATTTGTTTGTAGTACTATTAGCGTAGTTCTCTTCATTGCAGAAATCCTCAAAGTCGCTTTGGAAGTTGGGATCTACATCCTCAATTAGAGGGTTTGAACCTGAAAACTCTACAAACCTCTTAAAAGTATTGTAAACAGTCCCATACCTAGTGAGTGTTCTCTGTATAGTTTTGTTTCTTTTTCTATTGAGAAAGACTGGGAAGTAGTCCAGAACAGTCTCTGGTAATACTTCTTTTTGCTTTGGATTGTAAAAGTCATTGACAACATTCTTAAGCCAATCTTTACTTATAAGGGTGGGACTTGTTTTATTAAATTTTAAAAGGACATATGTTTCAATCTCAGCGCAGTCCCTATCTAATTCAAGCTTTGTGTTCTTTAAATTAGCATCTGTAATTTTCTTTCCACTTTTTATGTCAGTCCAGTCGGATTTAGAGATTACTATTTTTGTTTTAGTTCCAAAGACATAGTCTTCGTCTTCAAATCTATATAGTAGTCTGAGGTTCAATTCAGAAGTATCTCTAGTAGAGCGATAAAGAAAATTAATTGCAGCCATTTGTACGATTTTTGTACGGTAAAGTTACATTTAATTGTATTTCATTGTATCTTATTAGATAAGATATTTTATATTTACACTGATAATAAGGGCTTTAAGGGGTGTTTAGATACAATCAAATATAATTATTGTACTCCCGCCTCGAGTACCATTAGCCCTTCCTTACGGAGGGGCTTTTTGTTTATACACGGGGGCTCACAGCGTTTTTTACTGATTGCTGTTTTTCTTTTCCCACCTGTTTTCCCTCCTATTTTAGCATAAACTGTATGGTCGTTGGCATTGTTAGTGTTTAAATGATATGCTATATTTGGCATTATGACAGAAGCACAGATGGAGTTTAGAGACGGGTTTGAGGATTTATCTACTGAGGATAAACTGAATACTACTCTTAGCTATGTAATGAACTTAGAGACCATTATAGCGAAGCAGGAAGAGAAGGTAAAAGCTCTGGAGCACTCTAAAAATATACAGGATGCAGTTATTGAGATGTTAGTAGAAGAGACACACTGGGTTAATGAGCAGTTGGGCGCAGGTGGTAAAAAACCCCAGATCACAGAACGGATTAATGCTGATATGTTATCTACTATTGAGATGTTAGAGGCTAAAAGTATGTGGTCTAAGGTTGATTTACTATTCTATATGAAGCTACACCCTAAAAAGTATCAACGAATGAAGGCTGATGGTGACATTAGAACTAAGTTTAATGGGAAGGCTGAATCTGTGATGAGGGATGATATATTAGATAAAAGTAATCTCTAATGATACACGCTCTGTTAGTCTATTTAGTTGAGTTCTTAAAGATTAAGAGATGAGGAAGAGGTTTATTAATATCCTATGGATAGTCTTTATTCTTATATTTCTTCGTTTTGTAATACGTTTTGTAGATGCTACATTTATAACTACTTTATTATAATAATTTTAAACCCTAATAGAGGGGTTTTATTTTTTATCAAATAGCCATGCGAGCTTCTTTTTGCTAACCCAAAACCTCACTGTGCTTCGCAACTTAATAAACTTTAAACCTCACTTTCTTTATATTCTTCCCCGTTTGGTAAAATTGCGTTTTCAAGATGACCTTTTTTTAATGAATTCAAATCAATACTTGCATCCTTAAAATCCGCACCATTGAGATATGCATCCTTGAATTTTGCTCCTCTTAATTTTGTGTTTCTAAACTTAGCTCCACTTAGATTTGCCCCTTCGAAGTTTGCAAACATCAAATTAGAGTTACTGAAATCTGCATTGCAGAAATTTGAGTGTTTGAAATTTGAAAAACTAAGATTTCCAAATCTTATTTCAAAGCCTGGTGCATAAACTTTATTGAAATTTCCTTTTTGAAGATTTGCTAAATGCATTACTGCATTACTTAAATTGGCCCCTGTGAATATAGCCTTTTTAATTTCAACACCATTCATTTCAATACCTTCTAAGTTAGCATTATTTAGATCTAATTCGTCTAAATTAATTCCCTGGTCTACAAGATCTTGAAGAGCAATTACTCTTGCTTTGCTGTTTTTAATCCCTGATGCATTATCGATTGTAGATAGAGCTTGATATTGAAATTGCTTCTTTCTTTCGGGAGTTTCTCTGATAAAAATTAAAACCGCAAGCAAAACGCCAAGTGGTTCAAGTGAATTTAGGATTATACTCAATAAATCATTTTCCACAGAAGCATAATTCAATGCAAAAAATATAAGTGAAACAACAACCCCAATCTTGAAAAATGATTGATCCCAGAACCAAGCTTCGATTCTGGACGTATTATTTTTTCTTAAAAAACGTTGTTTTCTAGATAAAAGCTTTGATAAATCTGGATCTCCTTTAGAATCAATAATCTTTTCTAAAGATTTTAATTCTTCGATCTGTTTTTTCTTAATTGTATCTTCTATTCTACTCATAATAAATTAGTCAATCATTATCTGAGCTACCACCCCATAAGTATCTAACCAAGCCTTTTCAATTTCTGCATTCCAATTATCGCCATTTAACTTTTTAATTGATGAAACCAAACATTGTCCCACAATAGCGTAATGTTTCGGCAGGGCTCCAAATCCAACATGATCTTGCCCTAGAGGTTTTAACATATTTTGAATAACCTCTGGTGATTCTAAATTTTCGACTAACAAAATTAAAGCTTCGTATAATTTCTCTCCTTGCTTTTCTTTTGAAGTATTTTTAAATAAATACTCTAACTCAGGTGCTAATTCAAATAAATCTGAATAAAAGTTTTTTACAAATAGATCTTTATTTTCTTCAACTTTTGAGAAGCTTTGCTCTATTAAAACAGAATTACTCATAATTTTTATATTTGAAGATAAATATATATTTATTTATTTATTCCGTTTAATTTTCCCTTAAAATTTTCTGATTATTGGAATAAATAAAACTTTTGTTGATTTCGTTAGCTTTAGAGGATTCTCTACTGAGTTGGGGCTCTCAAACCTCAATCGTTGGGATGAAACGTGATTCTCTATGTATTTTTCCTATGATACACGCTCTGTTAGTCTATTTGTCGTGCTATACCCCTCGTTGAGAATATCGTAATCCAGAATCCTATTTTACATAATAAGGTTTATAAACTAAAACCCTCTGGGAACCCCCGTAAAATGGTG
>Ga0209199_1002436_pt1 | contig 19987 bp, 15 predicted proteins | sample COGITO_mtgs_1105_7_FD_184805 | JGI IMG/M metagenome (GOLD analysis project Ga0209199, IMG submission 184805) | Pelagic marine microbial communities from North Sea - COGITO_mtgs_110523 (SPAdes) (version 2) | ecosystem: Environmental > Aquatic > Marine > Epipelagic ...
CTGAGGACTGGGAAGCCGTCGCCTACGATGGGTGGAAAGGCGGGCAGTCACGGATGACGACGGCTCAAGAGGGGAATTTAAGCGCATGGCTTGAAGAACGGTTTTGCCGTTCAACGGTGCAGATTAGAGCCTATATGAGCTCAGAATTTAACAATGGCTATTCTCATTCTGGCTGCATCAAGCTTTTGGCCCGTCTGGGGTTCGAGTATCGCAAGCCAAAGGCGCTGCCCCGTGTGTCTGACGTCGAAAAGCAGGCCGCATTCATCGCATTTTATGAAAACCTACTGAATAATTGCCTGCCGACGAGGCCGTCTACTTCTCGGATGCCGTTCATCCGGACTATCAAAGTAAACCCAGCTATGGTTGGGCTCGCAAAGGGTCAAATCCAGCTATTCACACGACATCTGGGCGTGGGCGCGTGAACATTCACGGCGCTCTGAACCTTGAAACCTTCGACGCGCCCTTTGTTGAGCCAACCACCGCCGATGGGGTTAGCTCCGTTCAACTTCTCGCCAAGATCGAGGCGAGGAACCCTGACAAACGTATCATTCACGTCATTTGAGACAATGCCCGATACCACAAAGGCCCCAATGTCAGAGCGTTCCCGTCGCGCAAAAACTGTCGCATTCATCTGATCCAACTGCCGCCCTATTGCCCGCGTCTCAATCCCATCGAGAGGCTCTGGGCCGTCATGCACAGTCACGTCACCCACAATCGGCACTATCCAACGCAAAAACACTTCGCCAACGCAATCTTGAACTTTATGCGACAGGTGCTTCCAAAACAGTGGCGAAGCTTTCGAGATCAAGTAACCGATACCTTCCGTGTCATCTCACATCAAAACGTTCGGGTTTTGGAGTGAGCGGTGTTTATCTAAAATTTACCGTAATACAACTGGCAAATTATTAGGATTAACCCAAGGCAGATCGCCGGCTTGCAGTATGGTGATAGCTTATTGAAGCAATTGCAAACCTGTTCACCTTCTGCACCGCATCCACAGCCACGGTGTGGGACCTGCGCGCCATTCCCATAGGGCAATCAACCGGTCAAGATCGCTCAAATTTTCCATCCAAGGTGGCAGGACAGAGCTGTCCACCGCACGGTCGAACCTTTCCACGTCATGGGTGGGGGCAAATCTTTTCCGCAAGGTCTCTGTTAGACCGGTATCATCACATTCGTGCGACTCGACCAGAATATCCGCCTGCAACAAACCCGGCGCCTTATCAGGATCCAGCAACTCACGCTCAGCCCCTTCGATGTCGCAAATCACAATCGTGTCTTGCCCACTGCAAATATCAAAATCACCATGGGTTATAATACTGCCAATTTTAATCCGGTCCGCAACGCCGTTCAAAGCTGCCAGTTTTGCGCAGTTTGCTTGCGCCTTTGGGTTGGTGTCTCGGGCCCAGACACGCGTTTGAGGCATTTGCATGGCCAAGCCAACAGCATAATACCCCTCGGCGCAACCCACATCGATAACCAGCGGATAACCGCGAGAAATAATCTCGTCAATCACCGGTCTTAACGTGCGTTCATAGTATCCAATGAGACGGGGTAACCGGCTGCCTTCGGTGGCTGTAACACCAGCATATACCATGCCTTTAAACGGGCCTGATTGGACATTTTCACCATCTTTTTGCACAAGGGTATTTTCCAGTAATATCGTCCGCCATTTGGCCAACAGCCGGGACGCTTGTGTGAGTTTCGCAACAGATGCAGGGGGGGCAAGCAGATCTACAAGCTGTTGCGTCACTTGTTGCGTCATTTGGGAAGGGCAGTTGTCATTTTAAGGTTCCTGTTTATGGTAGAGCACCTGACAATCTCTACGTCGCCGGGCCCTCAGCGAGGCCAAGGCCTTGAAAATACCTTAAAGAGATTGCCTATGATATAAAATTTCTTAAGTTGTTGTCTTATCAATTTTAGCTTTCATAATTTTCCAATGTCCATTCTAGTGATTGGATCGCTTGCCGTGGAATATTGAGACAGAGAAATTCCTCTTACTATTGAACTCAAAGCAGAGACCGGGAATGGCAAAAACTCCATCGAAAAACTGTTCTAACACGGTCTATTCTTAAGTGAGATCGGCGGCAAGAACTGGCGTGCAAGCCAAAATATCCCGTTTTGCTCTGGTTCCTAATATATCTTCCAGGTATTTGGGGAGAATCCCGTATCCCGGGCGCACACTTCATACGTCACCCACCGAAATAATGTCACCTTTGCAAATATCTTGAACATAATACAAAGATCGACGGAATTTGATATTACTGACTTCACTAGATTTTTGCCCATAGTCAATCTTTCCTAACGCCATCCAAGCTTCTGACACCTGTTCGACCAACAATTTGAACTCGGCCGGTTCCAGTGCAAAACTGTCATCTGCCACTCCCTGGCTGCAATCTGATGTAAAGTGCTTCTCGATCACACAAGCCCCCATGGCCACCGAAGCAACAGCCGTGGTGGAGCTGAGAGTGTGGTCCGACAGTCCAACCGGCATGCAAAAATGTTTGGCCATATCAGGAAGAGTTGCCAGATTATAATCAGCGGCAGGCACGGGATATAGTTCTCACCTTGTCCTATGATAACGGCAGAGAATTTGCTGATCAAGAAGAGATCGCACGCGAACTGACTGCTGAGGGGTTCTTTGCACATCCCTATCACTCTTGGGAGCGAGGTCTCAACGAAAATACTAACGGTCTGATCCGGCAATACGTCCCAAAAGGAAAACACATTGATGATCTGAGTGATGAAGACGTGGCCGAGATCATCGAGAAGATTAACATGCGGCCCAGAAAATGCCTTGGCTTCAAGACCCCAAATCAGCTATTCTTACAGCGTCAACAGCTTGTTGCGCTGGCAAGTTGAATCCGCGCTTTATACTGTCACAATCACAATTCACAAAGGACAGAGCCGGACATCACAATCTGCTTAAAACTCCAGAACTGAACCCCACCGTTGTAAGCGTCTAAACGGTTACTGTAACTACTGAAAACCAACTATTTAAAGGCGAAGCTATGGTACTGACAGACGCCCAAAAAACCGCAATGTCACATGTTGGTTCTCTTGCGCGAGACCTATCCAATTGGTGTAGCACCATTTTTGATTTTGCCGAACCGGCTTGGCGCGAATATAAGTCAGCCGCTTGGTATGCAGAACGTCTGCGCACCGAAGGTTTCACGGTAGAGCAAGGTTCGGGGGGTATGCCAACAGCTTTTGCAGCCGATTGGTCAAACGGTGACGGCCCAATCATCGGCATGTATGCAGAATATGATGCCGTGCCTGGCAATTGTCAGGCCGCCACCACCCAGTGCGAACCAAGAACAGGTTTAGACTTTCAGGCCGCCGGACACACCGACCCCCATTCCGGGTTGGGCATCGGTGCTTTGGGGGGAGTGCTGGCAACTAAAGCCGCGATGCAGGCTCATAATATAAAAGGTGGTTTGCGGTTTATGGGCGAGCCAGCAGAAAAAATGCGGGGCTCAAAGCCTATTCATGCGGCACAGGGCTATTACGACGGCTTGGCGGCAATGCTATCATTTCATCCCTTTTATATGTTGCCACTGTGCAATTCGGTACGTTGGGATACCCATTGTGGCGCGGCCTATTCGATGATCTTTCGTTTCATCTGTGACGCACCGGAAACCTGGGGCCAAAGCGACGGGGCGCCAATCCCGCAATCTCATAGTGCGATCCGCGCGCCAGGGGCCAATGATGCCCTGATGATGATGTACCAAGCCTCGAAAACCCTGCGCGATTCAATGCTGCCCCATGCTGGAGGCTGGTCAATTTCAGAAGCTATTTTATCGACCGGACAAGCCACTGCCGATAATTTACCAGCGCAAATGAGCGATCTGCAATATATGATCCGCGTACCCACAGTAGAGATGGCTAAACAGGTTACAGTGGCACTGGAGCGTAACGCAGAGGCAGCCGCCACAATGACGGGATGCCGCTGGGAAAAGCACTGGGTATGCAAGTCACGCCCCGGTCTGGCCAACCATGAGATGTCAGACATTGTCTGGTCCGCGATGCAAAATGTTGGCGCACCGAAATGGGGCCAAGAGGCCGTAAAGGTGGCGCATCACATCCAGCGTACGCTTGGTATGGAGCCCATGACAGACCCCTTTCTGGAGGACTGTAGTCAATTGCGCGCACCGCAAGAGGCCGAGGCAATTTTGCGCCAAGATTTGCCCCCAAGCCAAATCAATTCAACCTCGGATGATTACACAGATATGACATGGCATACGCCCACAGCCAGGTTCTATGTCGCCCGGCCCGCCTTGAAACCTGCCCCGAACGGTCCCTACCCAGCCTGGGTCATGAACGCGCTTGGCGGCATTCCAGCCACCATTGATCCGATGGTGATCACGGCTGCCAAGATCCTGTCGGTTTCGGCCTTAAAATTACTGCAAGATAAAACCGCAAGAGACCGAGCCATGGCAGAGTTCAAAACCCGTACCGGCGGTGGTATTGACGGCAAGGCTTGGATGGCCCCGCTATGCGATTATGCCCCACCGCTCGACTTTAAGTGGCCCGAATATGTGGAAACCCCGCGTGGTAGACAGTTCTAAGGTGGCAGATATAGATTTAGCACTCCTCAAGATTGGACCTTAGAATCTGATATATTTTTGATAGTCTCACCTCACCACCTCGTCAAAGGAGCCTTACATGTCACTCAACATCCCTTCCAGTAAAGATCGCTTTTGCCTGCAGCGCAGAAATTTTTCGGGGGGTACTGCGCCCCTCTCTGATTGGGGCTTTCGCAACGAAACCGATCTATTGACCGATGTTTTACTTGGGTCCCCCGCTCACTTGCAGCATTTGTCAACCTCGTCGCTGTCGCGCAAACACCTGCGCAGCGCACCCTGCAACATTCAGGTTGCTCAGGCACAACACGCTGAAATGGTCGCAGCATACACGCATTTTAATGTGGCGGTTCATATACACGAGCCAACTATTGAGCTGCCAATGCAGGTCTATGCCCGCGACAGCTCTGTCATGACACCTTACGGCGCGGTCATCACCGCAATGGCTAACTGGTGGCGTCGTGGCGAAAACTACGCTGCAATCCGCACCTATGAAAAACTGGGCATCCCGATTTATGACATGGTGACAGCAGGCACATTTGAAGGCGGTGATTTCAATGTAGTAGAAGACGGCTGTGTGCTGATCGGTTGCGGTGGTGCGCGCACCCAAGAGGAAGGGGCCAGACAGGTCCAGAACTGGTTCAACGCCGAGGGTTGGGAAACCCGCCTGGCCTTTATCGACGAATACTATGTACACATTGATTTGATGGTAGTTCCGATTGCACCAAAATTGACAGCCGTTTGCCTCGACTGTACCGATCCCGAAATCGTGGCGTGGCTGAAAGCCAAAGGCCACGAGATTATTGATGTGCCGTTTCAAGAAACCATGGCCCTGGGTTGTAATTTTATGTCGTTGGGCAACGATCGGGTGATCGCACCAACCCTATCCATTTCTTTAATTGGCAAACTACGCGCCCGCGGTTTCGAGGTGGCTGCAATCGATATGTCAGAGATCTCTAAAACCGGTGGCGGCATTCACTGCATGGCGCAAGCCCTGCGCCGCGGATCATAGAAGGTTACCCATAATCAGACGTTTGTCTCAGCCCGTTTTTGGATAAGGTTGGTTAACCAATCGGGATCCATCTCGGGCACAGACGACAGCAACAATGCGGTATAATCTGGGTACGGCGGTTGAAAAACATCAGTTTTTAAACCCTGTTCCACCACCTCTCCTTGGTTCATGACCACCACCTGATCAGCGATGGCGTTGACGGTAGAGATGTCGTGGGTAATAAACAGATATGTCAGTCCCAGTTCGTTTTGCAACCGCAACAACAACTTGAGAATGCCCTCTTGCACAATTTGGTCGAGCGCCGAGGTGACCTCATCACAAATGATGAAGTCGGGCTCGGCTGCCAGCGCACGGGCAATGCAAATGCGTTGTTTTTGACCGCCGGACAACTCTCCGGGCAGACGCTCCATAAAGACAGCATCCAACTCGATCATTTCAAGAAGTTCCACGATGCGTTTGGTTTTCGCTTCTCCCCGCATGCCAAGATAAAACTCAAGAGGCCGGCCAATGATTTCCCGCACGGTCTGTCGCGGGTTCATTGCAGTGTCAGCCATTTGATAGATCATCTGAATTCGGCGTTTTTGGTCTTTGCTGCGATCCGCCAACGCGGGTGGCAAATCTTCACCGTTGAACTTCACACTCCCAAAAGTTTGCGGCAACAGACCGGTGATGACCCGCGCAGTGGTCGATTTGCCAGAGCCAGATTCGCCCACAACCGCCACCGTTGATCCTTTGGGGACTTCGATATTTACGTTATGCAATACCTTTTGCACCCCGTAACTGGCATCAATACCCTGCAGCGACAGTACAGAGGCCTGAACCGCCTGCTGAGACTTTTCAAGCGCCCGCACCGACCAAAGCGACTTGGTATAGGGCTGCTCTGGCGCGCTGAGCATCTGGCGTGTCGGCGCCTCTTCAACTTCGTATCCATGGCGCAAAACCTTAATCGTGTCCGCCATTTGAGCCACCACTGCCAGATCATGAGTGATGTAGATTGCAGCCGTATTAAACTCTTCGACGATAGACCGCATCGAGGCCAGAACTTCGACCTGCGTAGTCACATCAAGCGCTGTTGTCGGCTCGTCAAACACCAAAAGATCAGGTCTGGGCGACATTGCCATTGCCGTCATGACCCGTTGCAACTGACCACCAGAAACCTGATGCGGATAGCGGTCGCCAATATGATCTGGATCCGGCAGGTTTAGGGCACGGTACAATTGTTTGGCATCATCATAGGCCGATTTGCGATCTTTGATGCCAGCCCGTATGGTCGAGGCCGTGGTCTGGGCGATCAAGCGGTGTGCAGGATTGAAAGAGGCCGCAGCGGACTGGGCCACATATGTCATCCGGTCGCCCCAGAATTTGCGCTTTCCTTCATCCGATAATTTGGCCAAGTCAACACCGTCAAAGATGATTTCGCCTTCAGTGATGCGGCAGCCGGGTTGGGTATATCCCATCGCGGCCAGACCAAGCGTTGACTTGCCTGCTCCTGATTCACCGATCAACCCCAGCACCTCGCCCGCGCGCAGTGTCAGATCAACACCCTTTACGATATCGTGCCATTTTTCATCAGAAAATCCTTGGATTTTCAGGCCCTTAATCGACAGCAGGATATCGCCTTTTTTCGTTCTCTCACTCATCACGCAACCCACTTGTCTTGTGCAGAAACCAATCCACCACAAAATTGACCGCCACCGTCAACAGCGCAATCGCCGCCGCCGGCAGCAAGGGGGTCAAACCAGCTTTAAGATCATATTGGGCGAATTGGATCAGGGACGCATTGTCGCGCACCATCGATCCCCAATCGGCTGTGGGTGGCTGAATGCCAACTCCGAGGAACGAAAGCGCTGCAATCGACAAAAATACAAAGCAGAACCGCAGACCAAATTCCGCAATCAGTGGCGGCATAATATTGGGAAGAATTTCGCGCCGCATGATCCAGCCAAGACCCTCGCCGCGCAAACGCGCTGCTTCAACGTAATCCATCACCACCACGTTGAGCGCCACAGCGCGGGTCAGGCGGAAGACGCGTGTCGAGTCTAATACCGCGATGATCATGATCAAATTTGTTACGGTAGAACCAAAAATTGATAGTAAGACCAGCGCAAATATCAGACTAGGGATCGCCATCAACACATCGACCGATCGGCTTAAAAGCTGATCCAGCCAGCCGCGATCGATGGCCGCCGCCAAACCAAGGCTGCCGCCAATGAAAAAGGCCAGCAAGGTGGTGGCCACGGCAATGCCAACGGTGTTCCGCGCGCCATAAATCATCCGCGAAAAGATATCGCGGCCAATTTGATCAGTGCCAAATATAAACTCGGAACTCCAGGGAGCATAAGGCGCTGCAAACACTTCGGCCTCGCCATGGGGTGCCAGAGCCGGGGCAAAAATACCCACAATTGCATAGGCTAAAATCACCAGCATGCCAAACCGAGCGCTCCACGGAGATTTTTTAAGATCCAGTACCAGTTTATCCCAAAAGCTTCTGTGCTCTTGCGGCGCACCGACCTCGGCCAGAGCAGAATAGGTGTCGGGCTCTTGTGTCATTTTGGATGCAGCAATCTTGGGTTGGTGATAATGCCAATAATATCGGCAATCAGGTTGAGAAGAATATAGGTCATTGCAAAAATCAGCGCACAGCCCTGTACCACGGGTATATCACGCGCCGTTACAGCATCGACCATCAATTGTCCGATACCAGGATAGACAAACACAACTTCGACCACCACAACCCCGACCACCAGATAGGCCAGATTAAACGCAATCACCGTGGCGATTGGTGCCCAGGCATTGGGCAGTGCGTGCTTTAAGATCACCTCAGACCGCGACGCCCCCGACAACCGTGCCATCTGAATATAGGGGCTGGCCAGAAGATTGATAATCGCCGCCCGAGTCATCCGCATCATATGCGCAATAATAACCAGCGTTAGCGTTAGAGCGGGAAGCACTGTTCGAAAAAGGCGTTCCCCAAGCGGTGTTGAATCGTTCACATTCGCCAGGGATGGAAAGATTGGCCATAAGGATCCCAGGATCAAAATCAGGATGTAAGCCACAAAAAATTCAGGGAATGAAATGGTGGTAAGCGTCACAGTATTAACCGTGCGATCATAGGCGGAATTGCGATAAAGCGCTGTGGTAATGCCCAACACCAAAGAGATCGGCACCGCGATCGCCGCCGTCACCGAAGCCAGAAACAGCGTGTTCCAAAACCGCGGAGCGATCAAGTCAACAACCGATCGTGTTCCCGCACCAGAACTACCGGAATTTCTGCCTGAAAACGAGGTGCCAAAATCTCCTTGAACAGCATTTCCCACCCAGTGTAAATACCGCAAATAGGCAGGCTGATCCAAGCCCAATTCGCGGCGGAAGGCCGCGATAGTTTCCTCGGTTGCCGACTGTCCAAGAACAGCTTGGCCGAAATCACCAGGCAACAGTTCTATGGCCGAAAATATAATAATGGATACAACAAAAAGTGTCGCAAGGCCCAAGCCCAGTCGCTCAAGCACGGTCTTCAGTACTGGATGCAAAAACATTTACCTCTATTATTCAAAATGGGCACGGTGATGATTAAAACAGACCCGATCATGGACCAACCATTTAATCTTACAACCCTCAAACGTATAATATCGCAACTTTACCCATTTTATGCGGAAGGCCGGCACCACAGGCCGGCCTCCTTGTTTTCATTCAATCCCAGCGGTTTAAGCAAACCACCAGCGATCGCAGTTCAGGCATCCGTCAAGAACCAAATTATTGCCAATCTGATCCGGCACATGCAAGGATGTGTTATGCGCCATTACGTCACTTTGGAACAACGGCAGACACAGGCCGCCATCATTGTGAAGAAGCTGCTGCATTTCCACATACATGTCTCTACGCTTAGTTGTATCAAGCTCTGCTCGCGCCTGTAAAAGCAGCTTATTGAAGCGATCATTGCTCCAATATGTGTCATTCCAACTGGCTCCTTCGGCATAGATTTGTGAAAACAAAATATCTTCAGTGGGTCGTCCGCTCCAATAGCACGCAGAGAACGCCTTCTTCATCCAGACGTTGCTCCAGTAACCATCGTTTGGCTCTCTTACCACCTCGACATCAATCCCGGCGGCGCGGGCCGACTCGGCCATCAAAGACCCGGCATCCACAGCGCCCGAAAACCCGGTATCGGCAGCATGGAACTGGATGGCCAGCTTGTCGAGACCCGCCTGTTTAAGATGGTACTTGGCTTTTTCCGGGTCATAGGCACGCTGTGGTAACTCGTCGGTTGTTGCGCGGTAAATATTGGCCGGACCAACTGGGTTGTCGTTGCCCAATTCACCATAGCCAAGGATGACCTTCTCCAACCAATCTTCCCGGTCAATGACATGTTTTACCGCATTTCTCACATCAGCATTGTCAAACGGAGCCATGGTGGTGATCATTGGAAGGGTGATCTGTTTGTTACCGGTGGTGGAACGCACGGCCATTTCCGGATTTCGTTTGAGCAGATTGATCGTTTTGAGATCCGCATTCGCGATGGCATCAACGGCGCCGGTCATAAGCGCGCTGGTCCGTGCCGACGTATCGCCAATCTGGATGGTTTCAACCTCATCAAAATGCGCGGCTCCATCTTTCCAATAATTCGGATTGCTTTTGGTCAAGGTCCGAACGCCTGGATCATGCTCGGCAATCACATAGCCGCCAGTCCCCACACCCGATTGCCAGTCAATTGTCCCGTCACCGTTCGAGGGGCAAATGTTAATATGGTAATCACTCAGCATAAACGGGAAGTCCGCATTACCGCCTTTGAGAGCAACAGCAACATGGTTTTTGCCGTCTGCTTTTACAGAATCAATACCAGCCAAAATGCCTTTAGCGGCAGACTTGGAATCTTCACCCAAATGGTGGTTCAAAGAAGCGACCACATCTTCAACGCTCAGCGTTTTGCCGTTGTGAAACTCAACACCACTGCGGATTTTAAAGGTCCAAACACTGGCATCCGCAGATGCGCCCCACTCTTCGGCGAGCTCAGGTTGAAGCAATCCATCCGATCCCACCACGGTCAAGTTATTGCGTGTCTGACCAAACTGAACGTTAATCATATACATATCGAGTATTTGACCTGGATCCAATGTGTCAGTGGTTGCCCCACCGGTTACACCAATCCGCAGACGTCCACCTTTTTTCGGTGTGGCTGCCGCTGCCATATCCGCCATGCCCAAAGCCGATGGCAGTGCAACGCCTGCTGCCAAGGCTGACATTACAAATTGACGACGGTCAATTTGACCATCTGTCAGTTTGTAAGATAAATTGCTGAGATAATTTTTGAACTTCATCCACTTTTCTCCCGTTAGATTATACGCCACGTTAGCCAGATAATACCACGCTTGCCAGTAAAATTTTATCAAATTACGTGAGCATCTGTCGTTTTTTCTGACTAATGGTCAAAAAAAATACCGTTTGGTTAGTTTACAACGCTGGTTCAATATCTGTTGTGACGTAAATTCTCGTATCTTTGCAGACCCACTATCTTTGCAGACCCTCCCAAGGCAAACCTTAGACACACTAGCGGGGCAGACCATCCCGACGTCGTGGCTGAAGCGTGTCTAAAAACCGGCCTAAAGTTCCCGGCCAATGCGGCTCTGTGTCATTCTCGGGCCAAGCTTGCCGGTAATCACTAGGTCGACATCCAAAGCATTTTTTAAACGCATATGCAAAATGCGAGAGTGAATTAAAACCCGACGCTGTCGCACTTTCGCGGACCCCTAAGTCGGTTGAGATCAAAAGCACCCGCGCATGCTGCAAGCGCATAAGAAGGCCAAACTGGACAATGCTGCAGCCGACCGATTTCTTAAACTGTCGCTCCAATTGACGTTGCGACAAACCGATTGTCTTGGCAATTTCAGGCACAGCAACTGGCTCGCTGATATTGCGTTCGATCACCTCAATTGCTGCTTGAACATCAGGCGGTAGCTTGGCAATCCCGCGTCCCAATGTTTTGCGTTGTGCATCTTTGGCTTGCCGCACAGGATGGTGGATAATTTGATCTGAAATTTCCCCGGCCAGCGCCTGCCCATGGCGGCCACCAATAATATAGAGCATAAGATCAAGGCCAGCCGTTGCGCCAGAGCAACACAAGATCGGCCCGTCTTCGGTGAAAAGCTGTTCTTGAACGTCAACGTCCGGGAACTGTTCTTGAAACCCCGCCAGATACGACCAGTGCATAGTAGCGCTCCGCTGCGCCAAAAGCCCCGCGCGCGCCAGAATATAGGCCCCCATTTCCACTGCGCAGATTCGCACACCATTTCTGGCCTGCACACGCAGCCAAGAGAACAATTTCCTATTGGCGTAATGTTCCGCTCCCCAACTTCCCACAATGAAAATCAGATCATCTCGGGCCATTTGCTTCGGCGCCATCTGGCATTCTACCACCATACCATTGCTGGACATGATATTAGGCCCATCAAAACTCAGATATGTTTTCTGGTAAAGATCCTCTGCCGAAAGATAATTTGCGATGCGCGTAGGCTCCATCAAATTTGTCAGGCTAAACATATTGAACCGAGGCAGCAAAACATAAAAAAGTCCATCGCTCATAGGGTGGCCTCGGGTTTATCAACAGATCTGGTGATCAGACCTGATAAATTGAGAATTTATGAAATATCGTCATGTATACAATATCAATTGACGAAAAATCTATATTGTCAAGCTGCTTGTATTTTCAATATTGCCAAAAGCGAACGGAGTGGAGCAATGAATTACGATGTCATAGTCACTTGTGCGGTCACCGGGGCCGGCGATACCACCAGTCGCAGCCCGCATGTTCCGGTAACGCCAAAAGAAATCGCCGATGCTGCGATACAGGCCGCGAAAGCGGGGGCCGCGATCGCGCATATTCATGTGCGCGACCCGGAAACCGGCAAGGGATCTCGCGATCCCAAGCTATTCAAAGAAGTGGTCGACCGGGTCCGTGACAGCGATACAGACGTGGTAATCAACCTAACAGCAGGCATGGGCGGCGATTGGGTGCCCTCAGCACAAGATCCGGCGATGCCCGGCCCCGGCACCGATATGATCAGTGCCGAAGAACGTCTGCGCCATGTGCAAGACTGCCTGCCCGAGATCTGTTCGCTTGATTGTGGCACACTTAATTTTGGTGATGGCAACGAGATTTATATCTCGACACCGCCCATGCTGCGCGAAATGGCCAAACTGACGAAACAATGGGGTGTCAAACCAGAATTGGAAGTGTTCGAATTGGGCCACATCCGCTTTGCAACGCAAATGATCGCCGAAGGCCTGATAGCCGATCCACCGATGTTCCAGATTTGTCTCGGCATTCCTTGGGGTGCGGATCAAAGCGTAGATACAATGAAAGTCATGAAAGATCATCTGCCGGTTGGTGCGACTTGGGCCGGCTTTGGGATCTCGCGGATGCAGATGCCAATGGCTGCAACAGCTATTGCGATGGGGGGAAATATTCGCGTCGGGTTGGAAGACAATATTTATCTCGACAAAGGTGTTTTGGCGACAAACGACCAATTGGTCACCCGCGCCGTCGAGATCTTAGACCGGATGGGCGCACGCGCCCTCACCCCGCAAGAAGCCCGTAACAAATTGAGCCTAACGGGTGCAGGCAACTAGACGAATGTGTCCTTTTTTCAAATGAGGCCAGACAACATTCGATCAATGGCCGCAAAACATCATCCACGCAGGAGCATAAAGTGAACGCAGTTGTATCTCATGAAAACGAGCTTTTACTCAACACCGTACAATGTTTTTTGAACGATGAAATCTACCCGCATGAAGACGCGGTCGATCGCTCCGGCGAGGTTCCGCTAGAATTGGGGCGTCAGATAGAGGCCCGCGCCAAACAAGTGGGCCTGTTTGCCGCAAACCTGCCTGAAGATGTCGGCGGGGGCGGCCTCAATTACACGTCATCTGCCATTGTCGAGCGCGAATATGGCAAAACCACTCATGCGCTACAATCGTGGATTGCGCGCCCAACCGAATTGCTGCTGGCGTGTGAAGGAGATCAGATTGCGCGGTATCTCGATCCCTGTGTTACCGGCGAGAAACGCGAGCTTTTCGCCCTGACAGAACCTGAGGCCGGATCAGATGTTATGGGCATGAAAACCAATGCGAAACGCGACGGACACGATTGGATATTGAACGGCTCAAAACATTTCATCTCAGGACCGGTAATGCCCGACTTTGCGATCGTCTTTGCCGCCACAGGTATTGATGAGACGCCACGCGGGCCCCGCAAGCGTGTGACTGCCTTTTTGGTTGATGTAGGCCTGCCCGGCTTTGATTGTCGAGAAGGCCATAAATGCGTCAGCTATCGCGGGTATAAAACTTTCCAGCTGAGTTTTGACAATGTGCGACTTGGTCCTGATCAAATCTTGGGCGAAGAGGGGCACGGTCTGGAACTGTCCGGAAAATGGCTGGGAATGGGCCGCATTTGGGTTGGGGCAACCTGCTGTGGCAAAGCCGAGCGGCTTATGGATATGGCTGCAGATTGGGCGGCCAACCGCAAACAGTTTGGCAAACCGATCGGCACATTTCAGGCCACGGGATTCCGATTGGCGGATATGGCAATTGGTCTTAGAACAGCCGATTTGCTGGTGACAGACGCAGTGCGTCGTGCCGATGAGGGGATCATGCAAGATATGGATGCGGCCATGGTCAAGGTCTATTGCTCTGAGATGTTGAACAAGGTCGCGGATGACACCGTGCAAATTTTTGGTGGCATGGGGTTGATGGAGGAAATGCCAATACAACGCCTCTGGCGTGACAGCCGGTTGGAACGCATCTGGGACGGCACCTCGGAAATCCAGCGCCATATTATAACGCGCTCGATCCTGAGGCCGCTGGGGGGATGACCCCGGAAAAACGGAGACATTTTGAGCGGTTGTTAAACCCGCGTCATATCGCCTTTATTGGTGGCGCTGACGCCATAATTGCGATTGGCGAAGCCCGCAGACGGGGGTTTGAAGGGAATTATTGGCCCGTAAACCCCAGACGTGATCAGATGGGCGGTCTGGCGTGCTTTGACAGCGTTGACGACCTGCCTGAGGCACCGGATGCAGTTTTTCTGGCCATCCCTGCCGCGGCGGCTGTGGACACGCTGGAAAAACTCGAAAAAATGGGGGCTGGCGGCGTGGTGTGTTATACGGCCGGTTTTAAAGAATCCGGTCCAGATGGCGACGCGCTGGAACAACGCTTGAAAGATATCGTCGGGGATATGGCCCTGATTGGCCCAAATTGTTACGGCGTGATCAATTATCTCGATAATGTGGCGCTTTGGCCATTTGCCCACGGCGGTAAGTCCCCAGGATACGGCGCAGCTATTATCACCCAAAGCGGTATGTTTTCGTCAGACATCACCATGAGCCAACGCTCGCTGCCGCTGACCCATCTGATTTCAGCAGGCAATCAGGCGGTTTTAGAGCTGGCTGATTTTGTTGACGTCTTATGCGAAAACCCGGCTGTTCGCGCGATAGGGGTCCATATTGAGGGCCTTGGCGATGTCGCAAAGTTTGAGCAGGCTGCCCTGAAATGTTTACGCAACGACACCCCTATCGTTGCGCTTAAAACCGGATCATCGCAGATCGGCAGCCAATTGACCGTCAGTCACACCGGATCGCTGTCAGGTACAAAAGAGCTGTACAATGCCTTATTTGAACGCTGCGGCGTGATCAGTGTCACCAATCCGTCACAGATGCTAGAGACCCTCAAATACCTCTGCGTGGTGCGTCGACCGAAAGGTCACCGGGTGGTTGGGTTCACCTGCTCGGGCGGGGGAGCCACAATGCTGGCTGATCACGCCGAAACCATCGGCCTGCAGTTCCCAAGTTTTACGCAGGATGTCACAGCTCGATTGACCAAAGCCCTGCCAACGATCGCAACCGTGTCCAATCCCCTCGATTATACAACACCAATCTGGGGACAACCGGCCTATACAGAGCCGGTTTTCAGAGCAGCGATTGACGCCAGTAGCGCCGATGCCGCTTTGCTTGTGCAAGATTATCCTTACACTGGGTTGGACGAGTCCCAAATATATTACCGCAATGACGCAGCCGCGTTTTCTAAAGCAACCAAAGCGGCAAAGGTGCCTGCCGCTGTCTGCGCCACTTTGCCTGAAAACATGGATATCGAGACCCGTGAGTTGTTGATTGAACATGGCATAGCGCCCATGCAAGGCATTCACGAAGCTCTAAATGCGGTCGCACAGGCAGCGTCTTGGCACAAGAACAGAGCGGAAATTTTGGCATCACCCGTCGCTGCTATGCAACCGGCAGGAGACATACGCCCGAGCCAGTTGATGAGCGAAGCCGTAGGAAAAGCAATCTTGAAGTCGTCTGGCATCAACGTTCCAAATGGGGTTCAGACACAGGGTTCAACCGCCGGGACGGCGGCTTGCGACATTGGGTTTCCAGTGGCTTTAAAAATGATGGGACCAAAGCTTGCACATAAAACCGAAGCCGGAGCGGTGGCGCTGGCGCTTGGCTCGCCAAGCGAGGTAATCACAGCGCTTGCAATGATGCAAAAGGCAGTGGGCGAATATGACCTATCGGCCCTCACCGATGATTTTTTAATTGAAGCCCATGCCCCTCAGCCGCTCGCTGAGATGGTCATTGGCCTACGACGAGACCCACAATTTGGATGGTCACTGACGCTTGGCAGCGGCGGTATTTATGTGGAACTATTAAAAGACACCAAAACGTTATTATTGCCCACTGATGAAAGCCAAATTGCGGAAGCAATTCGGAATTTAAAGTTCTTTGCTTTCATAGACGGGTTTAGAAACAGACCAAAGACCGACCTCGCTGCCCTAAGCGCGCAGATCTTAACTCTGTGCCGTTTTGTGCAAAATACGCAAAACCACATGCAGGAAATTGAGATCAATCCGTTGTTTATCTATGAGACCCACAGTCTTGCGGTCGATGCTTTGGTAAGGCGTGACGTAGTACCACCCGCGTGAAACCGTTGTCGGATGAAATTGACTTTAAAAATTAAATTGTGAAATACGGTACAGAGTTTATCACACTGCTACTTCAGGCATAGGTAAATGAGACATTTTGTTTGCCCCAGCTTCGCAGTTCACTGCACACCGTCCGAATTATGTCACGTTCAGCTATATGTGCACCAGTTGAACCTACGGCGCATAAGCTTAACCCAAAGTCTAAGTCTAAAACCAAATGCGAAATCCATTCTGGAGACCCATAGCTGCCATCCTGTGGCGATCCAACCTATTTAGAATGATGTCAGTGCCCCAAATTTTTAAAAAGGTCAAAAATACCCAAGTTTTGAACGCCTTAGCACTAACGATGTCTGCTTCGAACCCAGAAACGCCGCAATAAACGCCTCACTAATCGATTTAACCCATTACAGGCTAATCAAAGGCCGTCGCACTCGGTTATACGGCCCTCGTTTCAAACCTCAGTGCGCCAAACGGCTCGATAGAAGGCAACGACCATGATAGATACCGACGACTTTGGTTTTGGCACGCAAATTAGAAAATCACCCTATTTCGACGCGACCATACGCTGGGGTGCAAAAGGGTTTTCCGTTTACAATCATATGTATATTCCACGCGACTTTGGCGATCCAGAGCAGAACTTCTGGAACCTCGTTAATGATGCTATCCTATGTGACGTAGCAGTAGAGCGCCAAGTTGAAATTACCGGACCAGATGCGGCGACGTTCACTCAGATGCTGACACCCCGCGATCTATCAAAGATGGCGGTTGGTCAGTGCAAATATGTGTTGATCACCAATGCTGAAGGCGGACTTTTAAATGATCCTATTTTACTGCGGCTTGGCGAAAATCACTTTTGGTTGTCGCTGGCTGACAGTGATGTCTTGTTATGGGCTCAGGGCGTGGCAGTAAACTCAGGATTGGACGTGAACCTTTGCGAACCAGATGCATCACCACTGCAACTTCAGGGCCCAAAATCAGGCGAGGTGATGCGGGCCTTGTTTGGAGATAGTATTTTGGATCTGCGCTATTACTGGCTGCGCCATCTCCAATTGGATGGCATGTCACTGATCGTTTCGCGTACCGGTTGGTCAAGTGAATTAGGGTACGAGATCTATCTACAGGATGGGACAAGAGGCGGTGAACTCTGGGATAAAATCATGGCAGCTGGGGCTGAGTTTGGTTTAAAGCCCGGTCACACGTCATCAATCCGTCGTATTGAAGGGGGTATGTTGTCATATCACGCGGATGCTGACCTCAAAACCAACCCCTATGAGCTTGGGCTTGACCGGCTTGTCAATCTGGATATGGACGCAGATTTTATCGGGAAAAAGGCCTTGAGAGCTATCCGCGACGCGGGTGTGACACGGAAACAAGTGGGGCTGCGCATCGATGGCCCGCCATTGCAGGGGCCAAACACCGCCTTCTGGCCAATTCTAAAAGGATCAAAAACCATCGGCAAAGTCACTTCTGCCGTTTATTCCCCCCGTTTGAAACAGAATATCGCCTTGGCAATGGTATCGGCAGACCAAGCAGGTATTGGTCTTGAATGCGAGGTGCACACCCGGTCGGGGGTCGTCCCAGCATCCGTTGTGGAGAAACCATTTTTCGATCCTAAAAAGCAGATTACCAATAGAGCTTAGCGGTCTAGCCAACGCCTGATGATCGCCAATTCATTATTGTATAAAATGTTCCTCCAACTCGGATAATAGCACTTTGAGAACAACCATTAGAACCCACTGACACTATGATTCTGGCCAATTTGGCCTATTCCATATAAGAAACGACGTGGGTGATGGAACTTAATTGGACATATTACAGATACTCCTTGAGGTGCTGTAAAAAACTGTTAGTGGACCTGATCGTAAAATATTAATGTCCGTTTCCGCGGGCTGTAGTGAAACAGACTATTACCATACACAATGTCGAAAATGGATAAATGTGATATTTTTTGTTGGTATGTATTGGCGCATCGCGCCAATACAGCTAGTGGCCACCAAGAAGGAAACGGGGTCAGATGCAACGCTTATCAAACGCGAGGCCGTTCACCTTCCTGTTTTATAACGCCGAGCAAGTTCACACAGCGCCCGACAAGCACCACGGGACGCCGCATACTTTGACAAATTAGAACCAAGAAAAACGGCATAAAAAGAAAACTGCTGAACTTTATTAAAGTCGCAAAGTTATCTTTAAAAATAGGCCATTTTAGGTTCTAGGACGTTGTGTAGCGCAAACAACACGGTAGTTGATTTTAACAAATTAAAGATGTCGTTTCAGATAGAATTGCCAACGTATTGGAACGCAGGCCGTTTTAACAACCACCGTCGGCCGCCAACGGTTTGAGGACGTTGTATGGACAACAAACAGATGTTCCCGTTTTCTATAGAGGCGCGTTTGGGTGTCCAGAACGTCGAAAGTAGAGGGAATACAACACATAACCCCAAATTGGGGCTCCACGTTCGGCTCATGAAGCGTCATTGAACGAGCAGGTTCATTGCCACTCTCTTGGCACTATCCGTCTATAGATCTATTTGTTAGCATCCCTCTTCTTTCTGAAACTAAGAAAATAAACGTTGAAAACGTAAAGCAGAACCGAACCCAAAGGGCACCTGCGAACACAAAGAAATGAGGCAGCCTTTTCCCTAAACGGCTAGGTTTGAGGTTCAAAATAAATCTTTTCAGACCGAAATTGGCGGGTTTTCAACCGGCTTTTGCGTTTTACGTTCAAGGTTAATTTGTTGCTACGGAGGGTTTCAACCACCTTTATAACAATGGTCCAGCGGTGCTGCCATAGTGTTGTGAGGGATTTAATTTCACGTCTTTTTTTGTGTTTTGTAGTGGGATTTTGATTATTTGCAATCGATTAGAGAGATACTTAAATTCACTGGGCTGTCTAGGATTGGCGGTGACCTACTCTCCCACACCTGAAGATGCAGTACCATCGGCGCAACGGCACTTAACGGCCGGGTTCGGAATGGAGCCGGGTGTTTTGCTCGTGCTTTGACCACCAAACCAAGACAGTCCAGTAAATTTCCAAGTCATTTTTTTGTGTTGGTGTATGACGATTGATCCATAGGAGCTTAATTAATAAGTCTGCCTATTACTGGATCAAATCAAGCCTATCGGGCAATTAGTACCGGTCAACTGAGCACATTGCTGCACTTACATCTCCGGCCTATCGACGTGGTGGTCTACCACGGCCCTCAGGGATACCTTGTTTTGAGGGGGGCTTCCCGCTTAGATGCCTTCAGCGGTTATCCTGTCCGATCATAGCTACCCTGCACTGCTGCTGGCGCAACAACAGGTCCACCAGTGGATCGTTCACCCCGGTCCTCTCGTACTAGGGGCAACTCCTCTCAAGTATCCTACACCCACGGCAGATAGGGACCGAACTGTCTCACGACGTTCTAAACCCAGCTCACGTACCTC
>Ga0209199_1002440_pt1 | contig 19961 bp, 17 predicted proteins | sample COGITO_mtgs_1105_7_FD_184805 | JGI IMG/M metagenome (GOLD analysis project Ga0209199, IMG submission 184805) | Pelagic marine microbial communities from North Sea - COGITO_mtgs_110523 (SPAdes) (version 2) | ecosystem: Environmental > Aquatic > Marine > Epipelagic ...
CGGAATAGAACTCAATCGATTTAAGACCGGCACTCCTCCACGCCTGCTTGGCCGCTCCATTAATTTTGAAAAAACAGAAACACAGTATGGTGACAAAGAGCCTACTAAGTTTGCCTTTTATGATACCCGCAACCAAGAAGAAATGTTCCACGTGGAACAAAAAGGAAGGTGGTTCCACGTGGAACAATCCCAACCGCTTCCCACTGTTCAATGCTTTACTACACGAACTACCTCTCAAACGGCTGAGATAATAAAACAGAATCTTCACTTATCACCTTTATATAAAGGTGACATATCAGGGACAGGTCCAAGATATTGTCCTAGTGTTGAAGATAAAATTGTTAGATTTGGAGAGAAAGAAGGTCATCGAATCTATCTTGAGCCAGAAGGAATCAACACCGATGAATGGTATGTAAATGGGCTTTCGACTAGTTTACCTTTTGATGTACAAAAAGATGTGGTTCAATCTATACCTGGTCTTGAACAAGCGATTATAATCCGACCTGCTTATGCGGTTGAATATGATTATGCAAATCCAACCCAACTTACAAGATCCCTTGAGTCTTTAAAGATCGAATCTTTATTTTTTGCAGGTCAGATCAACGGCACATCGGGCTACGAAGAAGCTGCCGCACAAGGGCTCGTTGCAGGAATAAATAGCGCAAGAAAAGCATTGGATCAGAATCCTATGATATTTGGTAGAGATGAGGGTTATATTGGAGTGCTCATTGATGATTTGGTTACTAAAGGAACAACAGAGCCATATCGTATGTTTACAAGCCGTGCAGAATATAGATTACTCTTTAATCATACTAGTTCTGAATTAAGATATCTACCAAAACTACAAATTACTAATTTAATCTCACAAGAGAGAAAACAGGCTATAGTTTCAAAAGCTAAACTAATTAATGAATGGGTTTTGCGGATGAGAACAGAAAAGGTATACGCAAATGACACCTACGCAGATTTAGTTAAAAGAGGGGAAAACGAAATGGTACTGCCTAAGGATTTTAGAAAACTACACAAAGAGACCAGATCTGAAATTCTTTACCGAGTTAAATATGAAGGTTATTTGTTACGTGAATTAAAAAATATTGATAGAATGAAGGATTCAGAACGTATCAAAATCCCTAAGAGTTTCAGTTACGAAGACATTCCTGGTCTACGAAAAGAAAGTGCTGAAAAGCTTTCTGTAATCAAACCTGAGACACTTGCCCAGGCGAACAGGATATCTGGCGTTAATCCTTCTGATATTAGTGTATTAATGATACTCTTAGCTAAATCAAATACTAATTGATTCAAAATGGACTACTTTCTTAAAACTTTTTCCCTCCAAAAGGAGCGAGAGGGTAGGGTAAGGCAGTTTTTCTCCAACCAGATTACTCCGCTTATCAATTCAACGAATAAGCACTCAATTGATTTAGAGATTGGTTGTGGGCACGGGCATTGGATTAATGAATATGCGCAGCGAAATAAAACAAAAATATGCATCGGTATTGACCTAATTTCCAAACGAATTGAAAAAGCGACAGTAAAAAAAGAAAATGCTAAAAATACTAACTTGTGCTTTTTAAAAGCGGAAGCAATTGAGTTTATTAATTACAAACCTAAAGAATTAGTATTTACCAATGTATTCGTTTTTTTCCCTGACCCATGGCCCAAAAAGAAACATCATAAAAGAAGGTTGATACAGGATTCATTTCTTAAATTACTTAAGCTTCATACTCATTCTCAAAGTAGATTATTTTTCAGAACTGACCATGTTGAATATTTTGAGTGGACTAAAACACAAATTCAAATTTCTGATTCCTGGGAATTATCAAATCATGACTGGCCACTTGAACACGAAAGTTACTTTCAGGAACTATTGCCCGATTTTTCAAGTTTGTCAGCCAATAGGCTATAAGCTGGACTTATGGAGTTAATTTACCACTTTCTATGTAAACACAAACTGGCACCTTATTATTCTATTCAAGGGTGACCGTTCATGTATTTAGCAATTTAAGCTTAAAAATAGAAAAACCTCGTTGACCTTGGTTAAACAAAACTTATAGTGCACATCTTGTTTTGAAGCTTCTAATACCATTCTCCTTCCTAGTTACATCATTACCTGTGCTCGCCTCAGGTGAAGGTGTTAGTTTAGTGTCCGAAGAAATATTCAAACTTGGAGTATTTCCAGTTACCAATTCTATGGTTACAAGTTGGATCATATCTATCGCAATAGTGATTATTGTTAAACTTCTAGTTGGCAGGACTTCACTCATTCCCTCAAAAGGACAATTAATTGTAGAGTCAGCAATCACTTCACTCCGCACCATATTAGAACCAATTGTAGGTAAAAAAGTTTTCTACCCGTCATTTTGGTTATTATCAGGGCTTTTTATTTTTATATTGATCCATAACTGGAGTGCATTATTACCTGGCGTTGGTACAATTGGACAAGGAATTCAAGAAGGAAATCATTTTAAAATTACAAAACCTTTAATCCGTCCAGGTAATGCGGACTTAAATATGACTTTGGCTTTAGCCTTAGTAGCTAATTTATGCTGGGTTTACTTTATTGTCAGATACGCGGGTTTAAAAGCTATAATTAAAGATTGGTTCGGTAATAAAGCCGACAAAACACAGGTCAATTTTTTAATTTTTGGCCTACTAGGTATCCTTTTTATCGCGGTTGGTTTCATTGAAGTGCTGTCCATTCTTTTCAGGCCCGTGTCTCTCACGTTTCGTTTATTTGGAAATGTGTACGGAGGGGAAAGTTTGTTGCACAGCATGTTTTACCTGGGCGAAAACCTTAAATTAAACGAAACTTTAATCAATATTTCTATGGCCATTGCTCCGATTCCATTTTATTTCATGGAAGTTCTAATCGGACTCGTGCAAGCGATGGTATTTATGCTTTTAGTCTCTGTGTACATTGGGCTAATCTGTAACCATGAGGAAGAAAATCACTAAATTTCTATTCGCGACCATCCAAGAGCGTGGGCGAACATAATCAACAACATTAAAATTAAATTATCATGATCGACATAATCGCACAAGCAGCTGACCAAGCACCCGAACTAACTGAACAAGCAACTGGAATTACTGGAAGTATACAAGGAGCACTTGGGTGTCTTGGGGCAGCAATCGGGGTTGGTATTGTTGGAATGAAAGGTGTGGAAGCTGTAGGAAGAAATCCGGATGCATCGGGCCAAATTCTAGTTCAGTCTATCATCGGTATGGCGCTTGCCGAAGCGGTTGCGTTTTACTCGTTATTCCTGTAATCCTATATTCTCTTAACCCTGGTGAAATCTATGATTACCTTGGCAAGTTTATCTGAAACGACATCAGGCATCGTTGAGAAGTTTGGGATTGATTGGCCTTTGCTCGTTGCTCAAGGTTTTAATTTTATCCTCGTTGCTGTCATAATTTGGCATTTTGGTTTAAAGAAAGTTCTTTTAACAATTAAAGAACGGGAAGAGAAAATAGCAGACTCTTTAAAAAATGCCGAGAAGATCAAACTTGAACTCGAATCAACCGAAAAACAACAACAAGAGACATTGCAAGAAGCTTCACTTGAGGCAAAAAAAACTATAGCATTGGCTCAAGAGAAAGCAAAGTCTTACATTGAGTCACAAAAAGAAGAAGCGCGTAAACAGGCTGAAGAAATCATTGAGAAAGCTAGAAGTTCTATGGCACTTGAACGACAAAGAGTGTTAAATGATGCAAGGGAGGAGATTGCTTCTCTTGTTGTCTTAACAGCAAGCAAAGTTCTTCAACGCGAACTCGGAGACGATGAGAAATCTCGATTTTCTGAATCAGCGGCAAAAGAAATTAAATTCTCTGCCTAAAACCGCACTTCTCTGATGTTAAAAGAAGCAAAGAGCTCAAAAATCGCAAAGGGATTGGTTGTGCTTTCTTTAAATGAAGAGGGTAGGGTAGAACCTGAGAAAATTAACCATATCCTAACCGAATTAAAAAAAGAGCCAGCTCGAAGAGCTTTGCCTATTCTGCGCAAGTTCCTCACTTTGATTAAACGACAGATCAATACTTACGAGGGCAGCCTTGAAAAATTTGACTCAAATGCCGATTCCTCCTCTAACCTTATTTCGGATAAAATCTCTCTCGCTCGAGGAAAAAAAATAAATCTATTGATTCAAGAAAATCAACCTCTTATTGCCGGATTCAGAATGCGCATCGGAGACGATGTTTACGAAGACTCTATCGCCAGTAGAATCGCACGACTTAAAAAATCTCTCACATAATTTGAATAAACCTAATGAGTTCCATAACTGATTTAATTCGCAAGGAAATTGAAAATCTTTCCACCGACGCCACCCGCACAAATGTGGGTACAATTGCTACACTTGCTGATGGTGTTGCCAGAGTTGAGGGCTTATCAAAAGTCATGTACAACGAAATGGTCGAATTTCCTAACAATGTTTTAGGAATCGCACTCAATCTGGAAGAAGATTCCGTTGGCTGTGTACTTCTCGGTGAGACCAGTTTGCTAAAAGAAGGAGATGAAGCTCGAACAACAGGCAAACTTCTATCAGTACCAGTCGGCAAAGGATTACTCGGACGAGTTGTGGATGCGGTCGGTAGACCCATAGATGAGAAAGGTCCAATTGACTCTGATATAACCTACCCAGTCGAGCGCATTGCACCAGGAATTATACCTCGCAAATCAGTTACACAGCCTCTTCAAACAGGAATAATGGCGGTGGACTCAATGATTCCGATCGGACGTGGACAGCGAGAACTGATCATCGGAGATCGTTCCACGGGAAAGACTACCATTGCAATTGATACGATTATCAACCAGGCAAAGATTAATAAAAAAGGAAAGGAGTCGGGAGATGCTAATTTTCGACCTGTCTATTGTATTTATGTAGCCGTTGGACAAAAAAATTCAAATGTAGCTCGTACGATCAAGGTTTTTGAAGAAACGGGTGCAATGGAGTATGTGACGATTGTTTCTGCTCCTGCTGCCGATAATCCCGCAAACCAATACCTCGCTCCCTATGCAGGATGTGCAATGGGTGAGTGGTTCATGGAAAACGGTATGGATGCACTAATTGTTTATGATGATCTTTCAAAACATGCAGTTGCATACCGTCAAATTTCTTTAATTCTCAAAAGACCCTCTGGACGAGAAGCTTATCCTGGCGATGTATTTTACCTTCATTCCAGATTATTAGAGCGTTCCGCCAGACTGAACGAAGATAATGGAAATGGCTCTCTTACGGCACTGCCCATTATCGAAACTCAAATGGGAGATGTATCCGGTTATATCCCTACCAATGTAATTTCCATAACAGATGGACAAATTTTCCTCGAAACCGATCTTTTTAACAAAGGCATAAGACCAGCAGTTTCGGTGGGGCTTTCTGTATCCAGAGTTGGTTCTGCCGCACAAATTAAAGCCTACAAGAAGGTGTCCGGAAAAGTTAAACTAGAACTTGCCCAATTTCGCGAATTGGCCGCTTTCTCTCAATTTGAATCAGATTTAGATGCAGCAACAAAAGCCCGCCTCGATCGTGGAGCTAGGATTGTTGAACTATTTAAGCAATCCGCCTTTAATCCTGTTTCTGTAGAAATTCAAACGGCAGTGATGTGGGCTGTTCAAAATGATTTCTTTGATTCAATCGAAGTTTCGAATATAGCATCATCAGTTAATAGTTTAAAGGAATACCTCTCCACTCAAGGTACTGAGGCATGTGAAGAAATTTATAAATCTGGAAAACTGGAAAAAGAAACCGAGGAAAAACTTAGGTCTGCGTTGGAGGATTGGAAGCGCACTCAATCCTAAATTTTTTAACACCTTTTTTGTAAATGCCTAATACTCGAGACATTCGAATCAGAATTAAGGGGGTTAAAAACACCCGTCAAATTACTCGTGCGATGCAGATGGTAGCCACATCGAAGATGAAAAAGGCACAGGATTCTGCTCGTTCGGGCAGACCCTATGCTATGTTACTCGCTGATATCATCGGCACTATTGCGGATGAATTTGAAGAGGTTACGCAATCATATTTTATTGAAAGGCCAGTCAAACACAGAGGTATATTAGTTGTTAGCACGGATAAAGGATTATGCGGCGGACTAAATGGTAATCTCTTTCGCGAACTTTCTAAAATTGATAATTCAGCTAAATTTGTTTCTATTGGAAAAAGAGCCTCTCAGTATTTATCTCGAACAAGAAGAGATTTACTAGCTGATTTTTCGATACCAGACAAACCCACCTTTGCCGACATCAGGAATATTGTAGAATTTATGCTTCGAAGCTATGATGAAGGTAGAATAGATACGATAGAAGTGGTTTACACCAGTTTCATCAACACACTAAGGCAGGAACCGGAGCTTATCCGTCTTTTCCCCCTGAACGACTTGGATTCAATGGTCGAAAAATTACACAGCCGTTTTCAATCTGATTCTTCTCCCTACCCAAAGGATAATAGAGAAATTTTAATTGAAAATAAAGATGTAGTATTAGCAGAATTAGCGAGTCTCTACCTCAAACAAGAAATTTTTCAACTTATTTTAGAATCACAAGCGTCTGAACACAGTGCACGGATGGTTGCCATGAAGAGTGCCACTGATAATGCGGGTTCTCTCATTGACGATCTTACTTTACAATATAATCGAGCGAGACAAGCTGCGATTACACAAGAAATTCTAGAAATTTCTGCTGCCTCCTTCTCTCAATAACTCTTATACCTTTATAATAAAATGGATATCGAAAACTCAAATCTCGGTAAAATTGTTCAAGTCATTGGTGCTGTTGTGGATGCTGAATTCCCAGAGGGTTCAACTCCGAAAATTTATGATGCACTTGAGGTCACTTATTCTGTCCCAGGATTAGAAGAGGGCAAAAAGCTCGTTCTCGAAACCCAACAGCACTTGGGTAGTAACCGAGTTCGTTCTGTTGCTATGTCATCTACTGAAGGATTGGTTCGGGGAACTGAAGTCCTTAACACAGGAGCTCCTATCTCCGTTCCAGTGGGAGAGAAAGTTCTTGGGCGTATTTTTAATGTGGTTGGAGATACTGTAGATAACAAAGGACCATGCGGGCATGAAGAAACTCGCCCGATTCACCGAGCTGCTCCAGAATTAATGGACCAAGACACTGAGGCAAACATCCTCGAAACTGGAATCAAGGTCATTGACTTGATTTGTCCGTTCATTAAAGGAGGAAAAGTAGGTGCTTTCGGTGGTGCAGGCGTTGGTAAGACCGTTGTTATTATGGAACTTATTAATAATATCGCAAAAGCCCATGGTGGATATTCGGTTTTTGCCGGGGTAGGGGAGAGATCGCGCGAAGGTAATGACCTCTACCAAGAAATGTCTGAAGCAGGAGTTATTAATCAAGATGACATATCAAAGTCTAAAGTAGCCTTGGTTTATGGCCAGATGAATGAACCTCCCGGAGCTCGGATGCGTGTAGCGCTATCCGGTTTAACAATGGCAGAATACTTTCGAGATGAAATGGGGCAGGATGTATTGTTATTTGTAGATAATATTTTCCGGTTTTCACAAGCAGGCTCAGAAGTTTCTGCTCTTCTTGGAAGATCTCCCTCCGCTGTTGGTTACCAACCCACACTTTCCGAAGAAATGGGAATTCTACAAGAACGAATTACTTCGACCAAAAAGGGCTCTATTACTTCTTTCCAGGCAGTTTATGTCCCTGCGGATGATCTTACTGATCCAGCACCTGCTAATACATTTGCTCACCTTGATTCCACTATCGTTTTAGAACGTTCAATCGCAGAACTTGGGATCTATCCTGCGGTAGACCCTCTTTCATCCGTCTCGAATGCACTCTCGCCCGATATTGTTGGTGAGGAACACTTCGCAGTCGCACGTGGAGTTCAGGAAGTACTTCAGTCTTACAAGGACTTACAGGATATCATTGCAATCCTCGGCTTAGACGAATTATCACCCGAACAAAAACAAACTGTTTTTCGTGCCAGGAAGATTCAAAAGTTTTTATCCCAACCCTTTCATGTTGCTGAAGTTTTCACAGGGGTTGCTGGTCAATATGTTTCCGTAAAGGATACTATCAAGGGATTTAAAATGATTCTAGACGGCGACTTGGATGAGGTATCTGAAAATGATTTCTACATGAAAGGCGGAATTGACGGGGTTATAAACCAAGAAAATTCATAATTATTACCGAGTTCAAAAGATGCCAGTTATCCTAGAAATTGTTACTCCAGATTCAATCGCCTTTTCGGAAGAGGTTGAACATGTAGTGGTACCAACAGTTAATGGAAAGATCGATTTATTACCAAAGCATATTCCGATCATTGATCGAGTAATAGCGGGTGACATCAAAATTAAATGGAACGGTGAAGAGAAAATTTTGGCGATCGGTTCAGGATTTGTTGAATCATACGGAAATAAGGTCTCTATTATAGTCGATCAAGCAGTGGATGTGTCCAACGAGGACGAACTTGCGATTGAAGAAGCTACTAACAGGGCAAAAATTGCCTTGGAGGAAGGTAAGAAAAGTAACCTCGACCAATCACAAATTGATTTGCTCGAAGCCGCTGCCCGCTTTGAAATGGCAAAGAAAATTGCCCGAAAAAAATCTAGATAATACTAGTTTCTTCTTTTTGCATTAGTAAATGTATAAAAGCTGCCCTGTTATGGCATGATTATCAGTTAGTAAATATTTTTTTCTTTAATTCCTTGCAATTTCATTCAAGGTACAACTGAGTAGTAAGGTAGTAATTTGTAATTCCGTGCCCAATTCAAATTACTTTAAATCATCATTGCCCAATGAGAAAAAATATAGAACGCGAACCTGATTTAATTGAGTTCAAGGTTAACTACACCCTAGATGGGGATTTACCTTTAGAAAAGTACTTTTCATCCTACAATTCAACGGACGCACTCAAGGCTTTTGCTCAATCTTGCGTTAAATATCTTGCTGAGAAACCGATATCTGATCTCGAGATGAGATGCTTCACCTGTGCATTTGCAAATCCCGAGGAGCAATATTTGCAACAACCTGCACCAATTCCCTTGCCGGACCCAATACCCGAATTTGACCAAAACGAGTTGGATAGTCCCGCAATAGAGTTTACCGAAGAACCAATTACCGAATTGGAGATTACTTCACTTGCTGGGAACGATGATACTCAGGAAATAGTGGATGCACCTGAAGGAGTAGAGGAAGAAATAGATATTTTCGCGCCGCCTGTCACAAAATCTGAAAAAGTAGATCCTCGCCTAAAGCATGCCGAGCTAGTGGCCGAATATTCAGCAAATGTGAACAATATCCAAATTGAAAACCAAAAGAATTTAGAAGAATATAAAAACTTGATTTCAAAAACTAATTTACGAATTAAAGAAATTTTACAAAGAATTAATGTTCTAGAAATTTCAGAATATTTCAAATGGTCTGACAAATGGACGGATGTTCCATTACCCACATATTCAAGTTTAGTTCAATAAACCTTCCATTTTGAACGGTTAAGAATGGTGGGCCCTGTCGGGCTCGAACCGACGACCTGGCGATTATGAGTCGCATGCTCTAACCAACTGAGCTAAGGGCCCTCAAACCCGAACACTACAGATACAAAAAATTTGTTCAAGCATGTTATATTAGACAATAAAAGTTTACGAGCTAGGCGAAAACGATTCGAGGCAGTTTCATATTACAATACCATCAATCATTAATTGGTTTCAATCAGATTTTTTGTTACGAATTGTATAAATTTTAGTTACTTTACCTCTTTCAAGAATTACGGCATGTTGTCTGCTCTTATTGATATCCAACTTTAATAAAATACAGTTATCTATGAAATTCGTTGATCTTAAAAGTATGCAATTAGCACTCGGAATTGACACGAGTTACTCACCAGAATCAGTTGAATATAAAGAACTGGTTAATTATGCGAATCTCAAGCTAGCCACCCTTGCCCTACCAACTGTTGGCGACCAAAGTAATAACTCGGCACTGCAGTTAAGTAGTTCATTAATTAAAGAATATCGCGAGAAGGTAAGACTACTTCAAGGCCACCTTTGTCCGACTGATAAACGAATCCAAGATTTCCTCGATCGCCTTCTCGGTATAGACAGACCAAGTATTCCGACCGAATCATTTGTACTTGATCGCCATGGGTTAGCGAGAATTACTTCACTTCCCCTTAATAAAAACTCATTTCAGTCTACAATTATTTCATCTCATCGCCTTGCCCAAGGTGTTCTTCATAATCCTTCACGAGATAGAAGGACAACGTCCGGAGTCTTTCATGTCGCTGATGTCGGCCTTCCCGCCCCTGATGATAAAAAGGTTGTTCCATTAAAAGCGGCAAAAGAATTACTCAGAATTGCACTTAATCCACCCGAGGAAGATATGGTTTTTCCCTTTGCTTCAAAAGAAGTTGATCCTGCCAAGTGCTGGGTTTCTCTTCTTTTACGTCCAGTTGTTTGCCCAAGTGTAGATGGATTTATTCGTGAAAAGTCTATGGAAGTAAGATTTTTTGCTCCCGGGGGTTGTGTTGCAAACTTAGACTTTGTTGAAAGTATCTTTGGTAATGGGGGTGACCCTTTTTTAGCAGAAAATGACGCGGGCTTGGATATTGAAGGCTGGACCGGACATACAGGATGTGTAATCGTGGCACCCCATTTAGCCGGAACACCTAAGAAGTTACTCCAGTTACCCAAAAAGTGTGATGCTACTGACAGGCAAATTCGAGACGGCATGTATTTTGATGATCCAGATGAAGCCTACAACGGAGGCGATCCTTTCAAACTCACGTTTCGAGATTCATCAGGAATGATAGTAACCATTCTTGCCGATAACTACTTCGGGTATTGTAAGAAGGAAGTTAAAACACAAATAAGCTTTTCAGCCAATTTATCGGGTCTTGGCGAAGAGGAACATGCGGGAGGTGCTGTAGTCTTTCCTAGCTACGACTTGGGAGAAGAATTCAATCCTCTCGAAATTTTACCTCCCACTCCACAAACGTTTTCTGACACATTGTCAGTTATGGGATGCTCCATGAATGACCTGCAGAACGGCCATCTTGTTGACCCGTCTTTCAAATCAATTATTTATCTTCCAGAAAATGCCGTTTTCAGCCTGAGGGAACAAAGCATTAATTGGGAAGGGGAGGGCAAGGAATCTTACTGCTTAAGAATGCAACCAGACTTTGCCTATATTTTACCATCTGGCTACAAGGTTGAAATGAAAAAGGCTGAACATAATGGCCCCTGGAAATTAATTGGAACGGTAGGAGAAGGATTTTTATGCCACAAGCCATGTACTGTTTCAGGGGGAGGAAAGTCTGAAATATCAAAGCCAATTACCGATGCCATAGTAAGTGGTCCAGTCTATGTTGCTGATTGGGAAAAAGATATGGCGATGACGAAAGAACTTTTTAAAAAGGATTTTTCAAACCGGTTTATAGAACCCGAAAAACATGATCTTCGAAATCGGCCAATTTTAAGCCCCCGTCGTTCACTTGGCTCAGTTATTAAACTGCTTACACCCTCTCGATCTTTATACACGGAAGATTTTAATAAATGGTTAGAATCTATTCCACAAAGAGTTAAAGATTTAATTTTGATCGTAAAGAGGAGACATCGAGTTGAATGGGGTGAAAATTGGGAAGAAGCATTCAGCGTTGATTCAGTCAACGGACAACCCGCCAATGAATTAAGATACCTCGGTACTAAATTAATTACCCGGCATTTGCGTATCGGTTTTGATCAAAAAGGATCGTGGAGATTATTCGCTTTAAGGAAAGACTTTGTCCCAGCTAATAAGATTTTAGCTGAAGATGATATCACTGCTTCCACATTGGCACCCACAAATCTCATTGAAAATATTGGACATGGGAATTTTAAGGAGTCTGCGAAGTTTGTTCATAATTGTGAATACAGATTATTCCAAAGACCAGATGATGCGATTATCAGAGGTTTTGATAAACAAACTGAAAAAGATATAGCAAGACCCGGGAACTTTATTAGTAATTTCGAACCCCTCTCAAAAAAAGACGCACAAGATCAAATCAGTAATACATTATCATTCGAAAACTATACAAAACCAATTAGGGAACTCATTGAATCAGTGGCAGAAAGCCCTAAGGAAGACGTATCTTTTGTTTCTTCCGCAAATCCTCGAATTGTTGATGGAAAGCCCACCAAGAATCCTCGCTATCTTCAAACTAGACCAGATTTATTTGATCCACGATCGGTTTATCTTGCCACCGCTGGTACAAGATTAAAGAGAGGAATAAAAATTGAAAATTCGGTACTTTACCCAGTTCGTGCAGTTTTACCAGGAAGAAGGAATAATCCCGCGGATAAGAAAGCCAACATAAGGCCGTTATGCTGTTTTGCTCCCATCCATTACTTAGAGTTACCCGAACTTTTTATGGATTATATTGTAAGCGTTACCGGTAAATCTCCTTCCACCACAGGAGCGGGTTCTGAAGGAGCGATGACGAAGAGTCCTTTCAATGCTCTATTGCCCATACATGATCTTAATGCCGCTCTAATTTCATATGCGTCAACGGGCCAAGGTGCATTCGTCACATCTGCCGGATATGTGGGGCCAAAATACCAAGTGAATCATGACATTAGTCTTTTGATTCCTGAAATTTGGAGTAGGCTGCGAGATTTTGAAGGTAATCCCCAAGAAATGATCGCTAAAGGTTATTTAGAAAAAGTCCCGGATTTTTCTTATCAGGGTCAAAATCTGCCCACATCCCAGCTTGGATATAGAATTACTAGAAGATTTACTCATGAATTTCTAGGTAGAATATTTACCGATCCAGTTTCAGTTTTGCCGGAAGACATGCTTAAACCGGAATTACAGGATGAAGGTCAATATGCCGATAGCATAAAAAATCTATTGGAAACGGGGAAAAACATAGCACAACGATATTTTAATGATAATTCCATTGAAAAAGCATGCCCCCCACTGAAAGCTTTACTCACGATCATGACTGAAGGAGAATGGGAAGGAAACAAGCTAACAGATAAAAAATTTAGGGATTTGTTTGAACCATCAAATATTCTTCAAAGTGACTGGTATAATGAGCGTTTAAAAACTCGAATTCAAGTTACTCGAAATTACTGGGAATCAAGAATTGAGTACTTGAATAATTTTATAAAAGATCAAGCGAACAAGGAAAATTGTAAAAGACTTTCCATTCTGGAAAAAAAGGAGTTTGCCCTCAATGCACTAGCTGAATTGACAGATAATAAAGCAGCCGTTGATCGGATTTTTGGATGCTTAGGAACTGATCCAAGTTTATTTAGTGAGTAATTTTAAATTTATTTAAATAAATTTCTGAACTCAATTAGTACCTTTGTTAAAGAAGTTCAATTTCCTTCCGATGCTATACCCAGCTTTTTATTGAAGTTGCAAATTTAGTATATTTTAAAAAATATCCCCTACTCTAAGGCGTTTGTTGATACAAAGAGATTACTGGTCATTCGGAAAATTATGATTTGCAAAATCCAAGTATCGCTTCCAGTCATAGGAAGTTACATCATGCTTTCCATCTCTCATATGATAGCCCATTCGATCCTGTTTAAATTTTTCCACCCTTGATTTGCGATTCAATTTTTCATGCCAAGAAGAATTTAATTTAAATCCATACAGTCTGAAAACAGGTTCAGTAGCCTGCAAAGAATAAAATTCACCCATCGGGTCAGCCCATAAATCCTCTGTTGCTGATGCCACATACAAAGGACGCGGTGCGATCATACTGAGGAGTGAATGCTGATCAACTATACAAGTTTCTTCTTGATCATTATATTTTTTATAATTCGGACAAAACCAATGGGGAAAAGAGTCATTAATCCTCTTTACAGTTTCACCAAACTTACGACGACTTATCGCAGCCCCTCCACAACCTGAATTATTTGAAATCACCATTGAAATTCGTTCATCCTTCGCTCCTGCCCAAAGTGCTGCTTTTCCAAGCCTTGAGTGGCCAATAACGATGATTCGCGAATGGTCGAATTGTTCATCGATTGAAATAAAATCCACGATTCGGCTCAATCCCCATGCCCATGCATCAATTGAGCCTCCACTATTCGGCTGTTGTTTTCGGTTTGGATTAAGCAAACCATGGATACCATTCTTAAAGCCATCGTCAAAATCTGGGTCTATTTCTCCATAATATGCTGTAATTAATCCATAACCTTTAGATAATATTTGTTTTATATCCCATCGCGACGATGCGATACCTCGTCCTTCTTCTAACGATCTATTATTTTTTACTCCTTTTCCCGGACGGATCCATCCTGGAGTGATAATAACTTCATTATCTTTGCTGATAGTATGATTACCTCTAAAATTAAGACCCAAGAATACCGGTACAGCCTTTTCTATTTTTGGTGGTAAAAAAACGAGGACATTCAATATAAGCTCATTTTCTCTTCTGCTAAATGTAATACTATATTGCTTACGAATTCCAAACTCAGAATCTCCTGTTTCCAGCAACTTTGTTCTCACTTTAAATGGACCTAGTGGAATTTCATTTTTTCCATAAACTTCCTCTTCCAGGTGATTAAGAATCTCAGGTCTTCGAATAGAATTCCATTCTTCCTTGGTAGAAATTTTTCTTCCTAAATCGGATTCAAGCAATAAGGGTAATTCATAATCAGGAACTTTAGATTCATCATAATTATAACCCTTAGGTTGACTTTTTAAATCGTGACTAAGATTTTGAGATAATAATAAATAAGCAAGACAAAGTATAATCTTGAATCTAAATCTGCTCTTCACACTTTTAGACTTACTGTTGATTCTTTTCTGGCAAGAGTTATTTCACAGGAGAGAATTAATTTTACTATGCAGCCAACTCAGGCAATCGATTTAAAATTTGATCAAAATGATGATCCCTTCGCAATCTAGCCGTCGTAACATCTTTTGTCTTAAGAGAATACCTTTTTCTTTCTGCAGTTACCGCTGATGGGTAAACCGTATAATGAATCCACCATGTTCCGTTGTTATTCCAAAGATGATGATTCAAGTTATCTTCGTCTATTCGAAGAGCTAATTCTTCGATTTCATTATGTATACTAATTTTCATTGAGCGTTTTCCTCTCGGTTAACGCACTTTCCCTAGGATAGCTAGAGGAGTGCTTATTTTCGGTTGTGCCAAAACCGCGCATCCCGGTTAAATCGACCTTGTACCACCGTAGCAGCTCTCGTGCTCGGTTGGTAACCTACATTAGGTTGTCTTCGGATACGGTAAGTGGCTAAATATAAAAGAACGAATTGTGATAATAGAAGATTTTACATCGTTTTGGCAAACTTTCTTTATGTCATAAAAAAATCGACCATTTCACCAGTTCGATACCAATGAAATCTTTCCCATAATTTTATCCTCTTCAAAACAACGGTGTGCATCTTCTACCTCTTCAAAATTAAATTTTCGATTATGTAACTTGGGTTGAATAAGACCCTCTTCAATCAACTCCCCCAGTTTCCTTAAAATATTGCCATGATGAGCTCGACCCATTCCGCGAAGAAGGGGTAATAGCATAAAAACAACATGCAGGGTCAAAGACTTTATATGTACTGGGCTTAAGTCATGCTTGGCCCTTGCCGCAATAGACACTACCGATCCACCAATTTTTGCCGCAGTAAAAGAGTTGTCCAAACATTCTCCTCCAGCGGTATCAAAGACCACATCATAACCCTCTCCGTTCGTGTGAGTAGAAATGTAATCCTCAACTTTTTCTCTCTTATAATTGATAAGAACATCCGCTCCAATCTCTTTTCCAAATTTGATCTTGGCATCGGAGGATGCAGTGGTATGGACTTCAGCTGCTAAAGCTTTGGCCAATTGCAATCCAATATGGCCAACTCCACCTGCTGCGCCATGCACAAGCACTCTTTGCCCCTTCCTTACATTTGCCCTGTCTACTAAAGCATTCCAAGCAGTGATACCGACTAGTGGTAAACTAGCTGCCTCCTCCATCGTCAAATTTTTGGGGATCAAAGCAATAAGCTGAGAATCAACTGCCACAAATTCACTTAATACTCCCGGCAAGTCTCCAAAGCCCCCAACACATCCATAGACCAAATCGCCTTTTTTAAATTCTGTAACAGATTCACCTATTTGCATAATTTCCCCTGACATATCTCCATGAAGAACCGCTGGTAATGGGGGACCCACGGATAACAAACCCTTTTTTATTTTACAGTCTACCGGATTAACACTAGAGGCAGCCACCCGAACCAGCACTTGATGGGGTAAAATTTTAGGCAACGGTATTTCTGCCTTCTCAAAATTAGCTGTCTTCCCGTAAGAATTTAAAATAATTGCTTTCATATTGATTAACTTCATCTCCAAGTCGTTAGCTAATGTTACCAGTCACTATAAATCAAATTCTTTCGATAACATCATTTCTTTTAATAAAGGCTCCATTTAAAAAAACTTTTTTTCATGATTAAAAGCTTGAACCATCAATAAACTCAAAGATTAATCATTCTTATGAAATCAATTGACCAAAATCGCAGATCTTTTCTAAAACACTCCGCTTCCGGTGCCATTTTATCTACTCTTTCTTTTCCTTACATTGGAAAAGCCCAGCAATCAGCTAATGAACGCTTACGGTTCGGTGCAATCGGAGTAGGGGGCAGGGGGGCAGGAATCGCCAACAGTGCACGTCGACTCTCTGACATCGTTGCCGTGTGCGATCTGGATACCCAGCGTATAGACCGAGTTAACAAATCATTGGCACAGGGAAAAGCAAAAGGCTATGAGGATTATCGAAAAATTCTCGATCGCAAGGACATAGATTTTGTAACCATTGGTACAACTGATCATTGGCATAGCAGGATTGCTATCCATGCCATGCAGGCAGGAAAGGATGTTTACTGCGAAAAGCCCCTCACTCTGACCATTGAAGAAGGTAAGCAAATTTGTAAAGTTACCAAGGAAACAGGACGAGTATTTCAAGTAGGTACTCAACAACGAAGTGAAATGGGCCAAAAATTTCTTACCGCTATTGGAATTATCCGTGAAGGTAGAATTGGTAAAATCAAAAAAGTCACCTGTAATATTGGTGGCGGTCCACAAGGCGGCCCTTTTAAAAAATCAGATCCGCCATCTAATATCGATTGGAACATGTGGCTCGGACAAGCCCCTCTTGTTGATTACATTAAGGAACGCTGCCACTACCAATTCCGTTGGTGGTATGAATACTCCGGAGGAAAAATGACTGACTGGGGTGCTCACCATGTAGATATTGCCCAGTGGGCTATGCAACAGGACGGAGTAGGGCAGGGGGTTCTTTCCCTCGAACCCATCATTGGAGAACATCCCATTCCTCTCAAAAATGGAATGCCCACCAAAGACGATCATTATAACACATCTCACAACTTTCATATTAAGTGTATGTTTCCAAAAAAGATGGAGATGAATATCGTCAGCCAGTCCAAGGAAGGAAATGGTATTTTATTTGAAGGAACTAAAGGAAACTTATTTGTTTCCCGTGGAAAGCTAATTGGACCTTCGGTCGACGAACTCAAGGAAAAACCACTTTCAGCCCAAACCGTCTTGGATGTCTACAAAGGCAAGAAGACCACCAATCATATGGAAAACTTCTTTGAGTGCATGAAAGATCGCTCTGATCCGATTTCTGATGTCTACACTCACCACAATGCCATGACCACCTGCCACCTAGCCAATATCTCCATTCGACTTGGAAAAAAACTAAAGTGGAACCCGAAAAAGGAACAAATTATTGGTGATGACGAAGCAAACCAATGGCAGAAGCGCGAGCAAAGAAAAGGATTCGAAACAAATACTTAATATTTATTTAAATTTAAATAAATCCCTCGAGGTTCACATCTAAATACCTAATCCACGATCGGTTACCCAACAGAAAGTATCATCCTAGCTAGGCAATTTAATGTTTGAGATCACTGGAAGGAGCGACCGAGGGAAGTAGTGTGGTGGAAATAGTCATGGCTACAATATTAGCTCCCATTGTAAACGGAAGGCCTGCGGCTTTCCAGTGCATCGCATTGTTATGTTTGCTGTAGGTTAGAAAGATTGCGAATAATAGCATAGTAGGCACACCTAACAGATCCCAATAATGCCCAAGTCCGATGGGCTTGAAAAGCCGTCGTATTAGGGTTGCTAGCAATTACAGTCTGAAAAATTATATCCTTGGTGTTGGTAATTATTTGCGTTCGGCTGGTGCTAAACTTTTTCAAATCCTTAACACCATGCTTATCGACAAAACTTTTTAAATCGAAGGAGTCAAGGTCCCCATCGGATTGGATTACGACATTCAATCCGATCTGCGCCAATTGAATCCGCCTTTCAACATTGGATTCCACCCAGGAATAAACATTCCGAATCTCATCTTTAACCGAGCTGTTGCTAAGGTTGACGAGCGCGAACACATACGTCGACCAGAGTAATCCTGAGCGAGAATAATAGATACAATTTTCATCTTCCGAAAGTAGCTCGAAGCCGCAGCTTTCTAGCGCTGGCACAACTCTTCCAAAAGACTTAGACAAACGTCAGAGTGCTGCCACAGGCTGCTTGGGAGCGCGCTCCGATTTCACGGTTGATGGTTGAATTGTCATGACACTTTCGACTCGCGACGGGCAGCCTGTTGGTAGCCACGCCTTGTTCTGCTTCTTACTGTTTATCTCTAGCTCCCGTAATGGCTGCCCAAGCGATTATTCCCCCGATAATAAAAATAAACACCCCGATTACCGGTGCCACGAAAGCCTGCAACCCCAGTCCGGGCTCAAGCAGGCAAACCTTTGGGTTGTCGGGCTTGTAGTATACGGATACGCTCTTGCCTTTAGGGTAACGGTCCACGATGCCTTGTGCATGAGCCTCGGCAAGGATTCTATCGATGCTACTTGTGTCATCACCCTTTACCTTAATCCGCTTTTTCTTAACGTAAGCAATACGTGTTCCTGTTAAGGTAGCTTCATCAACTTGGTATTCGTACAAGATTTTGGCGCGGAATATTCTTTGATTTAGAGATCCGCTCTCTCCTGGTTTCCGGCGGCGAGTTTCACGCTCAACCGAGGACTCTATGATTTTTCCCTGAGTGGTGGGCCAATCCATGCTCGCCTTGGCTCTCAATACTTCGCGTGCACCAAAGTAGGTAGCCGCCGCACCTCCTGCGATTAGGAGGAGAATAACAGACCAAAGAATGACGGTCTTCATCCATGGGGACAGTATGGGCTCGGCTCCTGTTGGCTCGTCGTCATCGGTGTCCTCGTGTTGTTTTTGTGGATCTTCAGTCATAGGTCTCTTTCTTTCGCAGAACGTCATAGGTCACCCACCCCACACGAGAGCAAGGCTTGACGAAGGGGTTAAAGGTTCAATCTATCGGAAAACTCGCCTCCGAAGCGGTGTGGGGTTGGTGTGCACCGACTTGTTGGGCTTTGTGTGCTTCTGCATCCCGCTAGCCCGCTATTCACTAGGCTCCTTCTTCCGGAAAATTGCACCAACTTCCTCAAACGCGACGTCGCATCCAGCATTCTCAGCAGCGGCTGTAAGGATCGCGTAACAACTCGCCTCGTTCATCTTGAGATCTACTGCTACATTTTTGAGATCCTTGTGTCCGATCGTGATGTTTAGCGGAGCCGCAGGTGAAAGCTTTGCAGTCTCAAACCGGAGAAAGTTCACGACGTCCTCAAGGTGAGTACCCCGCACCTCGATGCGGGGAACAATGATTGCTCGAGCCAACTTCTCTGAGACGCTTGCTTTTGGCTTGGCGACGTATGTCTTACCTTCGATAAGAAACTCTGTCTCATCGTTCTGGCTGATAGTGGCTACGACCTTGCCGCTCTGCTTATCGACGAGATTAATTTCACCAGCAAGGGCGAGCTGACTAAAGGCCAGTAGAATTAGTGCTTGTTTTTTCATAATATAGGATTGGTCAAATTAGTTGGATCGAGCAAGTCATTTTTGCCCAACTTATATTATTCGTTACCTTTATCATGCATAAAACTAAAATTT
>Ga0209199_1002446_pt1 | contig 19916 bp, 14 predicted proteins | sample COGITO_mtgs_1105_7_FD_184805 | JGI IMG/M metagenome (GOLD analysis project Ga0209199, IMG submission 184805) | Pelagic marine microbial communities from North Sea - COGITO_mtgs_110523 (SPAdes) (version 2) | ecosystem: Environmental > Aquatic > Marine > Epipelagic ...
TTATTAATTGTTTGTGATGCAAAATTTACAGTTGTCGTGCCATTAAAAGTTCCTGAACCAGTTCCTTTGGTGGCTGCCATATTTATATTGTTACCAGTATAGGTATAGGTGCCTGATGTTATACCTTGAAATTGCCCATAAGTTGTTTGACCTAAATTAGTACCACCATATCTTAAAATGTATGCAAGACCATCTCCACCCTCTGCATTTGCCATTGCTATTTGATTTTCTGCTGACTCATTTTCAAATTCAGTCTGTCCTTCTTCACCAATAATGTCTACCACATCAACACCTAGCACCTCAGCAATTTGATCAAATGTTAGTCCACCATCACTTAAATTTAAAGCTGTTGTTATAATTTCTCCAATAATTTCATTTCCAGTAATTTGTTGATTATCAAATAAACCCTCTTTAATTGTGCTTTCAACGTCTTGAACATTTAGATTTTCTTTTGCATTTAGAAAATTTTGAAATTGTTGTAATTTTTCTTGAGTAATTTCAACAGGTGGTGTTGGTATTTGATTTAATGCTAATTGAGTAAAAGCAAAAGGTGTATCAAGAATCACACTTCCTAGTTCATTTGCTACCTCAACAACTCCAGGTCTTAATCCTAACGTGTTATCTTCACCGGGACCGATTAATAATACTTGCGCATTTTCTTCCTCATCAATTATAGCTTGAAATTCTGTTCCTCTCGAACCTATTGTTCCTGCTGCTGTCTTGACTTCTAATTTTTCAGGGTTCTTTTGATTTATTAAACCACTTAAAACTTTCACACTCCCTTCATTGAGTGTTGCCAAAAAACTACCATCTAATGTGCTTGGGTTAAATATAAATTCATCTATGGTAATTGATGTTTTTTCACCAATTGTAAGCACTGTTTCATCTAAAAAGATTATTTGTGATTTAGATTTTCCATCAGAAGTAATTTCATCTCCAAAGAAAATTTTATCTCCAGCTTTTAATATTTCTCCTTTTTGATTAGTTATTTTTCCAATTGATAGTGTAATCGCCCCTATAATTTTTTCATCAGCAACTGAATTGCTAATAAAAAATAAAGTTAAAATTAGAGCTAATAATTTTTTCAAAACATCATCCTTTTTGTTATTCCAAATTTAATTACTTCCTTATCATAATCGTAATTAAGGATATTTGATCTCGATTCTATATCAGAATAAGAAAGATTGTAAAAAATATTCTTCAAATAATTATTTTTTATCAAATCTTCCAGATTTCCAGAAAGTATAATGTTATTAGTTTTTATTTCATCATCTCTAATAGTATCACTTTTGACGAAAGTATCAGATTTATCATATTCATTTGAGTTATTGGAGTGCGATATTGTATAGTTTAAAAATCCAATCTTTCCAGAATTTGAAATAGTATAAAAGTTATTCTCATATCCATAAGAGTCTAACTTAGCGTCATACTGATTAATACCTAATTTAAATTTAATATTGTTTGTATTGCTTAAGAAATATTCATAACCTGTTGCAAAACCGTAATATGTATTATTTTTATTATCTGCAGAACTAAAAGTGTTGTCAGTTCTATAATCTGTAATACCCATATTTGAAGATATTAAAAAATTTTGATTTGGTTTAGTTAAGTATCTATTTTCAAGAGTGATATTGTAAATTACATTTTCAGCATCATTTACAAAATTGTTATTATTCAATGAAAAGAAAGCTGATGTATAATTCTTGTTAAATTGTTTATTGTAATTGATAAATAGGGAATCTAGATCATTTTCTCTATTTTTATCTCTATTTTGTTGAGTTATGTTTTTACCCAAGCTTAAACTCAAATTTGATGTATCAGATAGTTTTTTAAAAGCACCTGTTCTTACAAAGACATCATTATAAGAGTCTTCATAAATAGTATCAGCTGCATAATTGCTAAGACTGTCGCTGATATATAATGTTTTTGAATTTGAAACAGTATTCACATTATTTTCCTCTGAAAAATTAACACCAAAATCTACGTATCTAATCCAGTCATTTTCATCTCTTGGTTTTTTTTGATTTTCTAGAGTTTGAGTCAATGAATTAAGTTGCTCTCTTATATTAGCTGTTAATTTTTCACTTTGTTTTATTTCATCAATTATTGTTTTTGTTCTTTCTTTAGAATCTATTTTTAGTGATATTGACAATAAATATAATTTTAAATCTAAATTTTCTGAGTATAGGTCAGATAATCTTTCTAAAGTTGCAATAACAGTTTTATAATTTCCTAAACTTTCTTGTTCTTTTGCGAATCTTAAATTTAATTCAAGATCTGTTGGGTTATTAAGAATTTCTGAATATTTTATGCCCTTAGAGTTATCATTTGATATTTGAGAATTATTTTCTTTTTTAGATTTATCTTTTGAAATAATTATTTCATTTATTTTATTTACGATATAACTTGGAATATTTTCAAAATCTTTTATCTCATATAATAATTTTTTTAATAATATTTCATTTTTAGTTTTTTCATAAAGATAAAATAGTTTTATTTTAATTTCTAAATTTTCTGGATAAATTTTCTTTAAAACCTCTAGCACATAAATTGCTTCATTAACTTTATTATTTTTTTCTTGCTCAACAAACAAAAATGCTTGGTTCAGATCCTCTGGTTTATTTAATATTTCACTTAAAACTAAATTTGCGTGAGCTTTAGTAAAAGAAAAAAATACAAAAAAAATAAAAACTAGTATTTTCATAATTATTTAAAGAAACCAGATATGATCAAACAGGTTATATCATCCCTTAAAGGCTCATCTCTTTTTGTTAAAATATTACTTAAATGTTCAATAACTGCTGCTGGTGATTTAAATTTGTTTTTAGTTATTTCATTTTCTACACCTTTTGCTTCTAATTCTTGATTATTTTCCATGTAACCCTCGGTTACTCCATCTGTATAGATAACTAAATTTTTATCATTTAGATTGATACTATGCGTTTTAAAAAAATCATCACTATCCATTGACATAATTCCTAGAGGAGGTAACGTAGATTTGTAATATTCAAACTTGAATTTGCTATCGTAGACCATTATTGGTTCATGCCCAAGATTGATATACTCAATTTCTTTAGTAGCAAGATTGTACTTTCCAATCACGGCAGTAATAAACATTCCTTGATAAGACGAATCTGCAACTTGGTTATTAATAAATCTCGCAATTGTTGAAATAGGTTTTTCAAGTTTAACCATAGATCTAAACACAGAGGCTGCATTTGCCATAAGAATTCCAGCTTTAACACCTTTTCCAGACACATCAGCCAGCGTAAAGTATATTTCTCCATCATTTACTTGCATATAATCGTAGTAATCTCCGGACACATCTCTAGCTGGAATATTTTTTGCATAAAGAATTTCTTGATTTTTGTACTTCTCTGGAAATAATTTTTTTTGTACTTCTCCAGCTATTTCTCTTTCTTTTTTTAGAACTATTTGTTTCTTCTCATTATCAAGTGCTAATTCGTTTTCTTTTAGATATCTAAAGTAAAGAGTAGTTAAGAATAAAATTGAAGAACTCATTATTGTGTAAAAAATATCTACAAAATAATTTAATTGATAAAAAATTAAACTTATTGCAATTAAAACAACAACTAATGCGCTAAAAAAAACAATACTATACTTTGGTTTGATTCTATTAGGAATTATAAGAACAATTATTAATGATATTAATAAAATAATATTCTCAATAATATCAGTCATTAAATTTTTAATGACAAAATCATTATTAATAATGTTTTCAATTACATGAGCGTGTGTTTCAACTCCAGGAATGACTTTACCGTTTGGTATTTTTACAAAATCAAATAAACCTTGGGCAGAACTTCCGACTAAAATAATTTTATTTTTAATTATATTTTTATTAACTTTTTCATTTAAAACATCGACAGCTGAAATGTAATGCTCTTTATTAAAATTTTTATAATTAATATAAACAATAGCATTTGGGTCAGTATTAAATTGATATTTTCTTGTTTTAATTTCTGAAATACCATTCTTAGAAGATTTAACTAATATATTCTTATTGCCGTGAAAGACTCTTAAAGTTTCCAAGCTTAACGATGGCCAGATATCGTTATCAATTTCTAACATTATTGGTAGAGATCTTAGAACACCATCTTGTGTATCTAGATAAGAAATATTTCCAATTCCTTTTGATGCATTATTAAATTTTTCCAAAGAAGTAATTTTGTTTTTAAATTTATAAAGATAATTTGAAGTATCAGATCCTTTTGAGATAATATTTGTTTTTGGTTTAGAATTATTATTTTTTTCAAAAATAGATATATCTCCTAAAATAGGTAACACGACATTGGATGTTTCAATAGAATTTAAAAACATTTGATCTGAGTCAAGAACACTATTACTTTCAACACCAAATTCTTTTAAGATTTTTATTGGATTTTGTTTATCTTCTTCACTAAAAAAAATATCAAATGAAATTACAGAAGCTTCTAGTTTATTTAATTTTAAAATAAGATTAGCAAAAATATCTCTTCTCCAAGGAAATTGACCTAATTCTCCAATACTTTTTTCATCAATGTCAACAATAACAACTTCATCGAAATCACTTTTTTCAATGAAAAAAGATTGAAATACATCATAAGACATATTTTCAATTTTTTTAACCAGAACACTGTCTTGAATTTTTATTAATATAAAAATTAATAATAAAACAATGCCAGAATATTTTTTTACATTGTCCATTTAACCAACCTAAATGACTTAATTCATATTAAAAGTATTATAAAATTTAGATATTAGATAATATTTGTTATGCATTTATTTGATAATAGTTTTAAAATTTAAGATAAATTGACTATTAAAGTTCAAATTTAAAACTGGTTTATTGAGTATTTTAAACTGTTAATCCCTTGATTTGTCTAATTCTTCGTATGCATCTTTAAAACCTTGTAATGAGCTTTTAATTACAAGTGGTTTTTTTTGAAAAGAATTGATTGTTAGTTCAAAGTAAATGGATTTTTTTAACGCATCTTTCACTTGATTGAATAAACTGACTTTTACCTTATCAGAAGTATTATTTGTCAAACTAACAACACATCCAAAAACTTCACATTTTGAAAATAGTAAATTTACAGCTGTGTCTTTATGAAATTTTAAATTAAGGTTTTTTTGAAGATTTATGCCTAGAGGTGTAATGATTGTAAATACCTCTTTTAATTCATTTTCAGAATTTATAAAATTTGAAAATGCAAAAGTAAATTGAATATTAGTCTCATTAATTGTCAGCGTCTGAAATATCTCACATTGATTTTTCTTATTTACATTGACACACCTATAAACCCAATCTCTATATTGTTTGGTGACCGAAGTTGGTTTGTTTGCTTCTTTTTCTTCAGCAAAAACTGAAACAATTGAAATCGCAATTGTCAATGTTGTAAAAACTATAATTGAGAATATTTTTTGTATTAAACTCATTCTTTTACTGCATATATCTGAAATTTAAGAAATTTTCAAAGAATCAATTTACAATATTTTGTATTTTACTTGTTAGGACCAAATTGCACTTTTAATTAATTGATCTGGAATATTTAATTCTTTTTTATTATGAATGTTTTGTATTAAAAAAATATCTCTACCCAAACTAGGTTTCAAAATTGGCCTAAACAAAATTTTATGATCTACAGCTACACTTTCTGGTACAATAGCTACTCCCATACCACTATTTATACAGGAGGCAGCAGTAGCATCACTATTTGTATATATTACATCTCTATTTTTTCCTTTTTCTTTTCTTTCTTGAATTGCTTTTGAAATATCACCTTGTGATGTTTTTTTATTTTGAGATTTTAATAAATAGTAAAAAAATTCACAAGTATTTCTAAATATGTATGATGGCTCTTTTCTTATATCCTCAAAATTTACCGCTCTTAAATTAGAAAAATGATGACCTTTATAAAAAGCTATACAGAATGGCTCAAAAAAAATATGTGTTTTCAAAACATTTTTGGAAAGTTCAGGCACACAACTAATTGCAATATCAATTAAATTTTTTTCAATCTTATTATTTAATACGTAGCTATCATCCTCAATGATTTTAATTTTATGAGTGGGATTGTTTTTCTTTATTAACCAAAGGATATTCTTTTTGTGTGAAAACGTAAATGTATTTGGCAATCCTATCTTTAGTTCTTTCTGTTTTTCAATTTTTTTTATGTCTAGATTAGATTTTTTAATATTTGTAATTACACTTTCATTATGTGCTATAATAGATATTGCACTAAAATAAAATGCCTCACCATCCTCAGTTAATTTAACTCCTTTTTTTGATCTTATAAATAATTGTTTTTCTAAATTTTTTTCAATTATTTGAATAGCTCTTGTAATAGAGGGTTGAGAAACGTTTAAATTTGCGCTAGCTGATAAAATGTTACCAGTGTCTGCAACAGATATAAAATATCTTAAAAATCTAGGGTTTAGGAATTCCTGGTTAATCATTTTTGTATATTTATAGATTTTTTATATACATAAGCAATTCATATAAACAAAGTGTTCTGTATGGTGGTTAAATTAAGAAATAAATTCTATTTAAACGCGAACTATAGTTCTATTTTTAAATTTTTATCTATGAATTTTAACCAATATTTTAGCCTCACTCCTAAAAAGGGTAAAAAATATACTTGTAAAGCTTTAATACTCATAAATATTTTTTTTTTTATAATTTCTTTTGAGAAAGTATTGGCTGATACTGTTAGTTCAAGCTCAGATACCTCGTTTGATTCAGATGTTGATCTTCAAGGAGATATTAAAGAAAACAGAATATATGATATTACGAATTCATCTGTCTATACTCTAAGAGGCAATATTATCTCGTCATCCTATAATTTAACCAAAAATGGAAACGGAACATTATCTGTAACAAGTAACAATGATGGTAATTTTTCATCAAGTATAACTGTAAATGCAGGTATTTTAGCCGCTGGAGATAATGACGCGTTTGGATCTGCAACAATTATTTTAAATAGTGGATCATTATCTTCAAGCAACAGAACTGCTAGAAATTTGAGCAATACAATACAAATTCAAAATTCTAGTTCTTTAGGAGATGCATCAAACAATGGAGTATTAACTTTGTCGGGTAGTTTATCTTTTACTAATAAAAATTTAACCTTAACATCTTTAAGCAATAATTCTATTTCTTCTATAAATTTAGCAACTGATCCCCAAACTTTGTCTGTAGCAAGTGGGGTAACCTCTACTATTACTGGAGCTGTATCAAACGGTATTTTAACTAAGAGTGGAGCTGGAAGTTTAGTTTTAGCTGGTACAAACACCTATGATGGTGAAACAATTATATCAGCTGGTACTTTAGAGGTTCAGGGAACATTAGGTAATGGAAATTATAGTGGAAATATTACTAATTCAGCAACGATGAGTATAAATTCTTCATCAAATCAAACACTGTCAGGTACAATTTCTGGGAGTGGAGTTTTAAGCAAAAATGGTTCTGGTACACTTACACTTACAGGAACAAATACTTATAGTGGCCAAACAACAATTGAAGGTGGAACTGTAATTGCTTCAAACTCATCTAGTTTAGGAGCAACACCTGGATCAGTAACAAGTACAAATATAGTTTTAAATAATGGAACACTTCAAACTACCAACTCTTTTTCTATAGGTTCAAATAAAGGAATAACAGTTGTTGGTAGTGGAGGAACAATTAATACGGATGCATCAACTACATTTACTTATGGTGGAGTGATTAGTAGCAATGGTACTTTGACAAAGACTGGTGATGGAACTTTAACTTTAAGTGGAGCAAACACTTATACAGGTGCAACAACAGTAAGTGCTGGAACATTGAATGTTACAGGAACTTTATCTGATGATACAGCAATTACTGTGTCATCTGGAGCTACCTATGATGTTGATGCGAGCGATACAATTAAATCTATTGATGGAGCTGGAGCAATAGAAATTGCTAATGCTGTAACTTTGACTACCGGTGATGCAAATGACCAAGAATTAAGCGGTACTGTTTCAGGTTCTGGATCTATAACTAAAGTAGGAAATGGTATTTTAACCTTATCTGGTACAAATTCTTACAGTGGAGATACTACTATTTCAGCAGGTACATTATTGGTTACAAGTCAATTAGGTGGAGGATCTTATGCAGGTGATATTTCTAATGCTGGAGATTTAGGTATTAACTCTTCAAATAATCAGACATTATCTGGAGTTATTTCAGGATCAGGTACTATTAATAAATCGGGTTCTGGAGAATTAACTCTTACTGGTGCCAACACATTTGATGGAACGATTAATATTGCTGGAGGAACATTATTTGCAGGAGGAAGTAGTGACGGCTCAAATAAAATCACTGAGGGAAATATTATTGTTAAAGGAGGTACACTAAGTGGTAGTGGTATTATAGATGGTAATGTTACATTTTCATCAACAGCTGGTACTTTAGCTCCAGGAAATAGTATAGGCACTCTTACTATAGATGACAACCTAACGCTATCTGCAGATGACACTACAAACATAGAATTTAATTTAACAACAGCAGACAAAATAGTAATTAATGGAAATACAGAACTTGCTGGAACTATTTCTTTATATCCTGAAGATACCACTTACTCAGACGTGACACACACTATTGTAGATGCTTCAGGTGGTGGAACATTTAATGGAACGTTTTCAACCGAGATAATGAATAACGAGAGCAATCTTAATGATGCTACTTGGGATATTGTTTATGATACTTCAGCTAAAACAGTTTCTTTACAGATTGCTGAAGCAGCTAGTGCATGCAATATTAACTGCACAACAACAGTTTCATCTTCAAAAGATATTGCAAAAGTTTTTGATAATGCAACCAGCGGAACATTAAAAGCTGTAAAAGATGTACTGGATAGTTCAACAGTTTCTTCGGTCAATACAGAATTAGATAAACTAAAAGGTACGGTTATGGCAACATCCTCTATTCAATCTAATACTAATCATAATTATTTTAATAAAGCTGTAGCAAGCACAACGTCTCTTTCAAATACAACATTTGTAACAAATTTTACTTCAACAACTAATGAGCTTACTTTAGCTTCATTACAAGACCAAGGTTTGTATGGTGATAAAAAAAAATACAGTGAATACTATGATTATAGCGATGTATCAGTTTTAGGTTTTATAAAAAATAATAAAAATAAATCCTTTTTTGAAAGGTTTGAGTCTGATGATAGAGCATCATTTTTGAGAACTTTTGGAACAAATACTAAAAGAGATAATATTGGTGAAGGTTATACAGGATATAATTCTGATACTGCAGGAATACTATTTGGAGAACAATTTAAAAAAGATGAGATAAATTTTAACGGGTATTCAATTGGAATTTCAAAAACTGATACAACTTACAATGATAGTTATGGTGATGCAGAAATTTATACAATGCACTCATCAATGTTTAAGCAAATTGATGAGGATGATTATGCGTTCAATTTATTAGGTAGTGCGTTTGTTTCTAAGACTAATAGTAACAGAAATGTATCTGTTTTTGGAACCTCTGTAGATGATAAATATAAATCTGATTTTTATGATGTTGGTTTAAATCTAGAAGTTCAGCATATAGCAAAGTATGACTTTGATGGTTATAAAATATCTCCATCTGCTAAAATAAATTATAGCTATATTTTTAAGGGAGATACAAAAGAAACAGGTGGTGATTTGGCATTGTCAGTTGATAATGAAGATCTTTTTATCATCAAACCTGAGGTTGGAATTTCAATATCAAAAAACTTTTCAGAAAAAGATAATAAATTAAGCCAATTGGAATTAGCAGCGTTTGTATCTAGAGACTACTTTATTGAAGGAACAGAAAATAAGGCAAGATTTGCATCTGGTTCTACTTTTAATCACGATTTACCAAGAGACAAAGAAGACTACTACTCTTTAGGAGTGGGGTATAATTTTCTTAATAAAGAGAATAACTCAAGCCTAATGGCTAATGCATTTTTGTTAGAAAATACAAAAGAGGACATAAGCTCTAATATTTTTTCAATAACATTTAGAAAATTCTTTGGTGAATTTGCAAAAGGTAGAATACCAAGCGTGATTGCAAAAAAAGATATCCCAGTAAAATCTGATCAAGATCAAAATGATAATGAGGAACAAACTAAAGTGGTTTTAAAGAAAGATCCTCCTATGAAATCTGATAAAGATTTAGAACAGAATAATGAAGTTATATCGAGCGATAATGAAATAGGAAAAGATGAAACTATTATCGCAACATTTCCAGACCAAAATATAAACAACGATATTAAAAAGAGTGTTGAAGATAAAATTAAGAATTTTGAGAAAAAAATTGAAATAGTTTTAAAAGAAAATCCAACAAAAGAAGAAGTTGAGGAAATTTATATTAGTTTAAACAATGAAATGAGAAATTCATATAAAAGAGATCTAACTTTAGATGATGTTTATAATAATTTGTTTGCAAATTGTTATGTAGTAGAAAAAAATCTAAAAAGATTAATTAATTATTATGATAAATTACAATTGTATCAAATATTAGATAAATGTTCTCAGTTAAAAAATCCTAAAGTACATTTAATTGCAAATAGATTGCATGATATTCAAATGGAAGAGAGATCTGCTATTGAAATATTATATCTAAAATATCTTAAAATTTTAAGTTATATTCCAATTATAACTTTCATAGCACTAATTATTCTCTTTTATGAAATTATAAGAAGATTTATAGTTAGCTATCATAATTCAAGGATTATAAGTTAAGAAAAATTGTTTATTGTATTATCAATATCTTCTTTTTTAATCATCATTAGATCTAATTTACTTTTATTATCTTTTTTAGAGAGTCTTACCGATTGTGATTGAATGCAAGCTTCAAAAAATCTTCTCACATCTCTTGCGTTCGAATATCTTTCTTTTGTAATTTCTATAATTTTTTTACAGGCTTCTTTAATATTTGTGCTCGCATCGTTTGCTATCATATAATTATTGTCTCTACATAACTTGTAGAAAATTTGATAAAGTTCAAGATCATTATAATTTTCAAAAAAAATATTTTTTTTAAAACGTGATGCAAGTCCTGCATTTGCTTCAATAAAATTTTTCATATTATCTTTATAGCCAGCTACAATAACAATTAATCTATCTCTGTAATCTTCCATGTATTTAAGTAATTCATCAATTGCCTCTTGCCCATTGTCATTTGGATCATTTTTATTTACTAACGTATAAGCTTCATCAATAAAAAGAACATTGTCTATTGCCTGATTAAATTTTTCTGCTGATCTTTCGGCTGTTTTGCCCTTTTCTGCAACTACCAAATCACTCCTTGTAACTTCAATTAATTTACCTCCTGATACCAGACCAATCTCTCGATAAATATTTGCAAGTAGTCTTGCAACAGTTGTTTTACCAGTACCTGGGTTTCCAGAAAAAATTAAATGATAAGTTATAGCCAATCCTTCACCTAAACCTTTTTCTTTTCTTTCATTAGAGTTTTCTAAGAAGGCTATCAAATTAGTCACTTCCTCCTTAACTTTTTTAAGGCCAGGTAATTTTTTTATTTCATTTAGATTTTTTTGGAGGTCTTCGTTCATTGATTTCTCTTAAATTTTAGCTAAGTATAAGTTTAATTACTGTTTTAAATAAATGAAACTTTTAATTCAAATAATTCTATTAGTTATTATATTTCAAGTAAACGCTCATTCTGGGGAGTCTGGAGACCTGCCAGAACAAGAAACTAATAAAAACTTAGAAAAAGTGTTTGGCGAAACCAACAAAGAGAAAGAAACTTTTGATATCTCTTCAGTTAGTGAATTGTTATCACCGAAAGATAATAAAGTGACACTACCAACCAATAGATTGACCCAAATATTTGATCAATATTTATTAAATGAATTAAATACTAGTAAAACTAAAATTATTGGAGAGTGTCAAAAAAGTCTTTCTGAGGGAAAATGCTTCAAAGTTAACCCCTCCAAAAAATCAAAACATTTTAATAATTATTATTTTTATACAAATAAGCAAAATTTAGTTTTTTCTATAATTGCATTTGATGATAAAAAACAAGCAGACTTAAATAAATGCAAACGAAAAATTGATATGTGGAAAGAATTTTTCACAAATTATGATTTGAAACCTAAAAATCTGGAAAGTAATTCTTTATCTTTTATTTTATCAGATGCTCCTCAGCAAAATAAAATAGAAGTATTTACTTCTTGTTATACGGAAAATTATAGAGATATAAAATCAAGCTTTAGTTTAAAGATTTATAAAAATAGTTAATGAAACTATTTTTAGTTTTGTTCTTAACATGTTTTTATTATCAATCCCTTTATGCCAAACAAGATAATAGAAAGTTTTATGAAGAAAGAGCAAACTTCATAAAAAATTATATCTCAATTATTAAAAAAGAAAGAAAAAAAAATAAAAATTTTAAAGGCACAATCGTAGAGTCTTTAGATGGAAAAATCTTTACTCGATATGGAAGTCAAACGCAAAAAAAATTAGACGATCAAGCATTACTTGATTGTAAAAATGGTGAAGGGGTAGAATGCTTGGTGCGATTTAGAACTTTAAAGAAAAATTTAAAATATAATAGATTAGCACAATATATTAACTCAAAGAAAAAGCTAAAAGTTTTAGGAGAATATATGAGTGCTAAAAAGGTATATTCTGCAAAAGAAATAGATATTTTTATCAATATAAAAAATTTTGAAAATAAGAATGGGTTTGGTTGCACAAAAAGTGAGTCAAGTTATAGAGAAATAATTAATGTCCTTCGTAAAGAGATAGAATTGTATCCTAGAAATTTTTTAAAAAAGTCAGGTTTAAAATATGTTGTAATTTGTGAAAAAATTACTGATCGAAATATCGATTTTGAACCAACTGGTATTGCCTTAAGTCATTATGATAAATCACCTGGAGTTTTCTATCTTAATTTAAGTGCCATTAACAAAATTAATACTAATAAAGTAAAAAAAATTAAAGAAGTTTTTCATCATGAGTTTTATCACATAATAGACTCTTCTTTGTCGTTGATTATTTTAGATGAAAAGTGGAATAAAATTAATGAACAAGAATATTTAGAAGAATATTTGATCGATGGTTCGGGGATAGATAATTCTACAAAAGGTTATATATCTAAATATTCTAGAAGTAACGCAGCTGAAGATAAAGCAGAGTTGTTCGCTTATATGATAGTAGAACATAAAGAATTTAAAAAAATAATAGAAAAAGATGAGATTCTTTTTAAAAAATCTAAACTTATGATCTCAAGGCTAAAAAGTATTTCAAAAGATATGGATAAAAACTTTTGGAAAAAACTTAATTAAGTCTTTCGAATTTCTGATATGTTATTGATTAATTGATCGCAGTCTTTTTCTACTCTTGAAAAAACTTCTGACCAATCTCCTTGGATTTTTTGTCTATAAATTCTAAAATTATCATACCAGATAGTCTCATCTTTTGTATTTAACCATCTCCAATCAGATACTTTAGGTAGTAATAACCATGTTTGAGTACCAAGTGTACCAGCTAAATGAGCTATAGAGGTATCAGTAGTTATTACCAAATCAAGAAACTTTATTATAGCAGCAGTATCTAAAAATTTTTGTGATCCACTATCAATTAATAGATCATAATTGATTATATCACTTTCCAACTTATATTTTTCAATATCTGATAAAGCAGATCCTTTTTGTAAACTTATAAAATTAGCAGATTGATTTTTAACTAAACTGTTAAAAAATTTTAAATCTATAGAATTATTTTTTACTCTTGGATTAGATTTACTTCCTTGCCAATTAAGCCCCACTTTTACATTATTGTTAATTTCAATTAATGTTTCCCATTCAAGCATTTTGTTGTCATTAATTTTAATCTCAGTTGGTAGAGGGCAATTACTGTTTAAATCTGGTGTCAGCAAATAAATCAAACTTTGCAGTGGACACCAATAGTCAAAATTTTCTATTTCAGTATCCAAAGAAACTATTTGTTCTATAAAATCAAGATTTTCAAATAAATGATGAATTTCTTCCTGGCATTTAAATATAATTTTTCCATTTAACTGATTAAGTGTTTCTAAATATCTTGAAAATTGAATAGTATTTCCAAGACCTTCTTCAGCAACTATTAATATGGTTTTATCTTTAAGATTTTCACCTTTCCATATTAAGTTTTTTTTGTGTATTAACGTTTTAAGATTTTTATCTTCGTAAATTCTATAGCTATACTCTTAAAACCTTTCATCAAAATTTGACATTGATAATAGAGCGCTACCTAAATTTATTTTAGATCTAAAAAATGTAGGATTTATTTTCGATGTAGTTTTATATGCTTCAATTGCTTCAGTAAACTTACCAGCATTTACAAGAGTATTAGCATAATTAAAATGAACTATATGCGAGTTAGGCTTTGCTCGAATAGCTCTTTGATGACAAATTATAGCATCTTCATATTTGTGCTGAATATAAAAAAGATTTCCAAGATTACTTAAAATATAATGATTATTAGGATTCTTTATTATTGCATCTTGATAAACTTTCACTGCATCAGCGTATTTCAAATCTTGTTTTAAAATAGTTGCTAGATTTAAGTAAGCTTTTATTTCAGTAGGATCTAATTCGATAACAGTTTTGTAACAATTAATTGCTTTTTCTATTTTCTTATTTTGCTCATAAACTAAACCTAAGCTTAAATATCCAGGAATATATTTTGGATCATGCGCCAACAAATTTGTTAATACTTTTTCTGCAATCTCATTATTATTAAGAAGAAAAATATTTGTCCCTAGTCTATTTAATGCTTTTGCATCAAATTTTCTGTCTAATGAAGAAAAATAATACCATATCGATTTATCAAAATTATTTTGTTTATAGTGAATATCGCCAATTAAATTAAATATTTCATGATTATTAGGGTCATCTTTTAATAAGTTGTGTGCATTTTGTTCAGCAAGACCAAATTGTTTATTATCCAGAAGTTGATAATTTTTTTTAATATTTTGGTTGATTGAAATATTATTCATTTATTAACGAATCACTTTATCTATCAATATAAAGATTTAAATTAAATTGTAAATTAGTGAACCATAATCAGGATATAAAGCTGCTGATAACACGATGAAACAGCCATAGGGGATCTGAAAATTTTTACTTTTTTTGTATCTATAAATAATAAAAATACCAACGATTGAACCAGCTAATGCAGATGTCATAAGGATTACATAAATAGATTTTATTCCAAGCCAAATACCAATTAATAAAAATAATTTTGCATCCCCAAGACCCATGCCTTCAACTTTTCTAATTTTAAAAAAAATAAACCTAATTAAGTATATTGTTAGGTATCCAATTACACCACCAATCAACGCTTCTATTAAGTTAGTTTGAAATGGGCTTTTATCCAAGATAGCTAGTACTAGCCCAAAGAAAGAAATGGGTAATGTAATTTTATCCAAAATTAAATATTCTTTTAAATCGGTATAAAAAATTATTAATAAGCTTGAATAAAAAACTATATAAGAAACTAGATTTAAATCTAATCCATGCTTTTGATATGCTGTTACAAAAATAAATGCAGTTAAAATTTCTACAATTAAATAACTTTTACTAATTTTTGAATTGCAATTTTTACATTTTCCTAAATTATAAATATAGGAAACAATAGGAATATTTAAATAAAAAGGAATTAAATACTGACAGCTTGTACAAGCTGATTTTTTATTTACCAAGTCCAGATCTTTCGGAAGACGATAAATACAAACATTATAAAAACTTCCAAAAATTGAACCTAGTAAAAATAGGCTAAAAAGAATCACTTATCTCTTAAATTTGATTTTATCACCATCGTCATCTCTTTTGATGCTTGGCTCGGTCTCGTCAGTTTGTGGTTTATTTGTTTCAGCGTTGTCAGATGTATTTAAATCTACATTTTCACTCGCTTGAATTTCTGGCTCAGGCTCAGTTTGTTCAGGAGCACTAATATCCTCGTTAGCGTTTTCACCTGTTGTATTTTTAATCTTAAAAAATTTATCTAAGTGAGCTAATTTGATCACTTTCATAACTTCATTACTTACATCTGTTAAATAAAATTCTTTTGAGGTATTTTTTGCAAGTTGCATACCTTCAATTAAAGCTGCAATTCCAGAAGAATCTATATAGCCCACGCCAGAAAGTTGAATTTCAATAGTTTTTGATTGATCAATAAGTTGCTTAATATTTTCTCTTACCTCGGGAGATTTATCTAGATCAATTTCACCCGATAAAAAGAGTTTACCTACGTCACCTTCAATTTTTTGTTCGATAGACATTAATCTTTTTTTATATTATTAATTTATAAATACAACACATGTTTTATAGCTACAATATATGATTATAGAGTGCATTTCTTGCAGTAAAAAATTTAGTCTTAATAAAAATTTGATGCCTGAGGAAGGTTCAAAGGTAAGATGTGGATCTTGTTCAGAAGTTTGGTTTTATCATCCCACAAAAGAAACTAACAATAATCAAATTAATGAAGAACAAGTTATTGAGACAAGTATACCAGTATCTAAGAATGAAATAGAGGATGAATTCCAAAAAGAAACTATTTTTGAAAATACAAACCAAGAAATGACTTCTTTAGAAAATAAGGTAGATTTAAATGAACCTGAAGCGAATTTAAAAAAAGAAAAAATAGATTTTAAAATTTTTACCAATGAAGAAAGTGAACCTCCTTCCAAGGAGGAAATGGATAGAAACTTAGATCAATATAAAATTGATAGAGACAATAATTTAAGTTTTTTTGGAAAACTTTTTAAAAAAGATAGATTAAAAGAAAGTGAGAAAGCTCTAGAGAAAATAAAAAAATCTGAGAATATTTCAGAGGAAGAGCTCAAAGCAAACGTTGCAAGAAGAACAAGATTACTATTTTATTTGCTTGTAGTATTGATTTTTGCTGCATCAGTTTTATTAGTTCCACTAAAAGAGGATGTTATAATGGCCTTTCCAATTCTAGAAGAATACATCAATTTTTTAACTCCAATTTATAATTATATTAAAGAGCCTCTATCTCTAAGGTAGGTTAATTATTGACTGCTTGCTTTTTGTTCTTCAGCTTTAAATTTTTCTATAATTGATTTTTTTTCTGAAAGTAATTTATCTTTTTCTTCATAGACATATACTCCAATAGTCCCTTCAGAAATAACTTTCTCTGACTTTGCATTTTCTCTGAATATACTTTCATTTATAATATTTACATTATATTTTGTTTCTGCAATTTTATTTTTAAAAAAAGTTAAATTTTCAAATGTGCTTAAAAATTGGTATTCAATGTAGTAAATAGAATACTTGTTTTTAAGTTTGTCTGGTTCACCTTCATTTAAAGCATTGATTTGAACATTGAATTGATTAGCCATTCCAGATATTGAGTTTTTAAAGCTTTGAAATTCACTGGGTGACATAAATTTCATAATTTCTTTTACAAATTCGTATTCTGCAACACTGATATCTTTACCAACTTTTGCCATCCCAATAACAGCATTATTGGTTACTTCTTCAATATTTTCTGACTGTGAAAGTGTATTTCGCTGTTTAGATAAACTTAAACTTGTAAAGACTTCACCAAAAATTAAACCAAAAAACGTTAAGAGCATAAATACAAAACCAACTACTACAAACTTTGATTTATCTTTTATAGACTCATCCTCAGCGATATTTGTTTTATTTTTCTTAAATAAACCGAACATTAATAATTTTCACTAAATCTTAACTTTTGATAGAATATAAGTTGATTCGTTCACAATTTTTATTATATGAAAAAAACACCAAATTACATCAAAAAAACTTTGCTAGAAGCCAAAGAAGAATTGCAGAAAAATAAAAAACTCAGCGAAACAAGAGAACTATATATTCAAAAGTTAAAAGAGATTTTTAAGGATAGAGTTGTAGAGCTTAAAAGTGAAGTAAAGACAAAAATGTCTTCAACTGGCACAGGGCAAGAAGTAGTTGAACTTGGTGAACCAGTTAAAACAATTGTAAAACCAACTTCTTCAAATAAACGTCAACTATCAGAAAAAGTTATTTTTCTAAATAATGAAATTGTAAGTAGAGATTTAAATTACAATGAAATTGATGAAGCAAATAATGATTTAATTTTTAATGACAATGATAAAATAATCGAGCTAAAAGATGAAATAGATGATGATAAAATCATCGAGCTTAAGGATGAAATAGATGATGATAAAATCATCGAGCTTAAGGATGAAATAGATGATGATAAAATAATTGAGCCAAAAGATGAAGTAGATGATGACAAGATAGTTGAAGATGAAATTGAAAACAAAACATCTATTGAAAATGAAGGTATTGTTCAAAATCCAGAAACACTCGTAGATACACAAGATGTTGTAGAAGAGAGCTTTACAATAGATAAATCTAGTGAAGAAACTGAAGATATTTTAAACAACAACATTCAAAATAATGACGATGAAATAAACGATTTACACAATGGGCAGTTAGAGATTTTGAATGAAAAGATAAATGACTTGGATTTAAATAGCAATGAATTGTCTGAAAAAATAGATGAGTTATTGGATCAAAAAAATTTATTTTCAGAAAAATTCAATGATGAACTAGATATTAAATTATCAGAAGCGCTTAACAGAACTGAGGATAATTTAGAAAGTAAACTAAACAGTATCAATAATGTTTACCACGAGGAGTTTGGCAAACATGAGGATGAGGTAAATAAAAATTTTGCTCATTTAGAAAATCAAATTAATCAATTAAGTGATCAGTACAATAACATTGAAAATAACATTAATTCTATTTCAACTAAAATTGAGAGTGGTACTGAACAATCTAATAGTATTGAGCCTCTAGAAATTCAATTTGAAAATAGAATAAACGATTTAAAAAATCATAATATTAAAATTGAAGAATCTTTAAATGAAATTAATAAAAAAATTACAGAAACATTAGAAAAAATTCAAAGTGTTAAAACAACTAGCGAAAATCAAATATATGAAGTTACTCAATCTATAAAAGATATTGAACCGGAAATAATTAAAAATATAGAAGATAAACAAAAAAATAAGACAGAGTCTGAAAAGTTACAGGATAAATTTGATCAATTATCTAAAGTCATGGATTTACAAAATATGAGAATGCTTCAAATGTATCATTCATCTGAATTACAGCACAGTCATTCAATTTTACAAAATAATATGCAACAAACAAATTTAAGTGAAGAAAAAACTGATGTAACTTCCAAATTGATTAAAGACCAAATGAAAGAGGAACTTTTTCCTAAAATTCAAGATGAAATGGATAAACAATTTAAGATATTAAAAGACCAATTATCTGAATATGAAATTAAAAGTGTTTTAGATAAAATTGGATCAACGGATATTAGTAAGGAAGCTAAAAAACCAATAAAAAAGTTTAGTAATCTTTTTGATGCAAAAAAATATGTTAAAAATATAGTATCTACAAAATCTAGAAATTGGATTAAAGAAAACGAAAGTACCATAGAAGAAATCGCAAAAAAATTATTGAATAAATAATTATCTGACCAAACAGATTTACAGTATCAAATTACTATTCTCATATAGAAATAATGCATTTTTAATATAAGAATAGTAAGCATAAAGTATTGCTATCTTTGCTAAATAAATCCATATTTTTTTTCCTTTGTAATTATTAGCACATCGCCAAATACCTATTGTTGCAAATGATACATAAGTAAAAAAAATGATACCTTGAATAATAATTATTACTTTACCGAACAAGCTAATATCGAAAAAAACTTTTTTTAGGATAGATTCTTTAATATTTTCCTGAAAATAAATAATTGTAATTATTATTATGAGACTAATAAAAAAAGGATAAATATTTCCATATAACCAAAAAGCTTTTTTTAGACTAATCTCACCTTCAATTAGTTTTTTA
>Ga0209199_1002451_pt1 | contig 19879 bp, 28 predicted proteins | sample COGITO_mtgs_1105_7_FD_184805 | JGI IMG/M metagenome (GOLD analysis project Ga0209199, IMG submission 184805) | Pelagic marine microbial communities from North Sea - COGITO_mtgs_110523 (SPAdes) (version 2) | ecosystem: Environmental > Aquatic > Marine > Epipelagic ...
CAAACTTCTTCCGATTAATTCAATCAAGGATGTTTTTTTCTTTTGTTTTCTTGCCCCATCTCTCTCTGGAACAGAATAAGCAAGCGCTAGGAGCCCTTGAATACCTTTTGGAAGGGATTTAATATCAACAGTGATTTTTTTGTTCTTAGCAAAATCAATGATTAGTATTAACTGAGACATAAAAAAACTATCCCATGAATCTAACTTTTTCGTAGAAAATGTTAGTTTTTTAATCTTAGGATGGTCGGCCAGATTTGAAAGTAATTCCTCCACTCCCTGGTTAGCAGTAACTGCCGTCCAATTACCAAAAAAATTTATCTCAAAAGATTCTTTTTTGATAATTAACTTTATTTCATTTTTCGCAGTATTGTTAATTTTTTGCATGCAAGTATTTTGATTTGATATTCATTATAGTAAGTTTTTGTGCTCAATCAGACAATAGTTATTACCTTCGCTTGTATAAAAATCCTCAATGCATTGCTTGATACCATCTTTATCGTCGACAAGCTTAATTAAATTTAAATCTTCATCGCCAATAAGGTTATTGCCCAGCAATTGCTTTTTGATCCATACCAACGATTCTGACCAGAAGTCGTTACCAACTAAAATAATTGGAAACTGTTGTATTTTTTTAGTTTGCATCAAAGTCATCACTTCAAATAATTCGTCAAGCGTTCCAAAGCCTCCTGGAAAAACCACATAAGCAGATGCATACTTCACAAACATCACCTTTCTGGTAAAGAAATATTTAAAGTTAAAACTAATATCTTGGTAACTGTTTGGTTCTTGCTCATGAGGCAGGATAATATTTAGGCCAATACTGTTGGACTTCCCCTTGTATGCCCCTTTATTAATAGCCTCCATTATTCCTGGGCCACCTCCAGAGATAATAGAAAATCCTAGGTTAGATAAATCATATGCAACCTCCTCAGCCATTAGGTAGTACTTATCTGTCGTTTTCGTTCTTGCACTTCCAAACATAGATATTGCTGGCATTATTTTTTTAAGCTCTGACGTTTCCATTAATTCTCGCATGATTTCTAGAAACTGATCATTTTCTGGATTGTTAATATCTATTGTTTTTTTCATAAAATACAATCTTTAATTATTTAGGTGAAAATAAATATTACAGTAATATTCATTGTTGGAGTGGTTATTGATTTTGCTGATGAAATGAAAATAGATCGGGTAAATTAAACATCATCAATGTAAATGGTGAGACAAATTAAGCCAAAATAAAAGATATGTTATCTAAATTTTAGCTTTGATTTATTTTAAATTATTTTTCTAGGAGACTTCTAAGCATCCACGCGGTTTTTTCATGAACATTTATCCTTTGTGTCAACATATCCTCTGTTGCCTGATCACTCGCTTTTCCAACTAACCCATAAATACTTCGGATAGTCTTAATCACGGTCTCATGACCCTCAACTAAAAGTGCAATCATCTCCTCTGCCTTAGGTGGATTTGAGGGTGCATCCTTAACAGATGAATAATGAGAAAAATCTTTATATGAGCCAATCGCAAATTGATCTAAAGCGCGAATTCTTTCTGCGATGACATCAACCGAGTTCCACAACTCGGTATATTGGTCCATAAACATTAAATGCAAAGTATTAAACATTGGGCCAGTCACATTCCAATGAAAATTATGCGTATTTAAATAAAGCGTATACGTATCTGCAAGCAGCTTTGAGAGGCCTTCGCCAATTTGTTGCCTATCTGAATCATTAATACCAATATCAATTTGTCTTTTTTCTAGGCTCATTTGTGACTCCCTCGTAAATATTTATTGTACTGTTAACAAAGTAGTGTCAACTTTTTTAACGCCTTCAACACCCTTTATTGCTTTTATTGCAGCGTTAGCAGCTGATTGTGTCACTATGCCCATAAGGTATGTAACACCGCTTTCAGTGTAAATTCTAACGTGTAACTTTGATACGCCATCAGTATCCAGAAGAGTAGCGATTACCTTAGCTGAAATTTCAACATCGTCAGCAATACCTGAAGATGTGTTGTTAGGCCCAACAGTCATTTTGTTATAAACAGTCTTCACATTCTCAATTTTCTTAACTGTTGAAATTACCTTATCAATGATTGCTTGATTGGCTGCCTGCCCTGTTACTAAAACCTTACCTTGGTAAGCATTACAACTCGCTCTAAATTCGCCCTTAATATCAGAAAAATCACTAGAACAAGCAAAGCCGATTTTCTCATCATCGTATTGTGTAGATAAATCTCTCTTATCACCAGCAGCACTGATTACTGTTGTGCATCCCTGTAAAAAAACTGAAAAAATGATGATAAAAAAAACAAGGTAGCTTCTGAGTGATTTCATATTTGATGCCCATTTAGTTTAATAAAAAAAACTATTATACATCCTGCGATTAAATACAAAACTATACTAAGTTGTCTGATTGTTGTTTATCTTCTGCATTATTGCAATTCTTTCATCTACCTTTTGATCAAGAACGAGAAAGAGAGTGGAAGCAGCGAACAATATAATTATACTTTTTATTAAATAATTTTTAATCATGATGCTGTCCCTTTTCTTGCTGTTTCTGTTTCTATTTTGACTTTTGATTCTCTCATTGAGATCTCTTTAATCATTGATGTTGCTTCAATGACACCTAAGGAGGAGGCTCTTTTGAACCACTGACTTGCTACCAAATCATCTTTTTGGACTCCATTTCCATCCTTATAAATTAACCCAAGGTGATAATGTGCCTGGGGTAAGTCTTTTTTAGAGGCGGTTTTAAAGTATTCAAATGCAACAGAGGGATTCACTGGCACCCCAAGGCCGTAGTAATATAAAAAACCAAGATTAAGATCTGCCTCAGCTATATCAGCCTGAACTGCCTTTAGATAATGTTGCCTTGCTAATACATAATCTTGAAAAGTACCACGGCCATATTGATGCATAAGACCAAGATTAAATTCAGCCTCTAGTAAGTTTTGATTTGCTGCTTTTTGATACCAACTATAGGCCTTTTCATAGTTGAGTAATTCATCAGGACCATAATGTAAAATTTGCGCAATATTAAGCTGAGCCTCTTTCATCCCTTTTTTTGCTGCTACCTCATAAAGCGTTGCTGCATAAGTGAGATTTTTTTGAGTACCCAGACCATAGTGATACATTTGCGCTAGATTATATTGAGCTTCAATAAGTCCTTCTCTAAGTTCATTACATTGATATCTATTTTTAGACACTTGCTGTCGAGATGATTTTTCAAACCAATTGAATGCATTCTCCATATTTATTGGTCTACCAAGCCCATATCTCTCCATCAAGCCAAGATTAAATTGTGCTTCGGGATTATTATTTTTAGCTGATTTATAATAGGAATCATAGGCCTCCTGATAACTCACTGACTTACCTTTGCCGTAGTGATGGATCAAGCCAAGACTAAAATTAGCCTCGTCTATACCATTATTTGAAGCTTTTTTATAAAGCTCTAGCGCTTTTACATAGTCTTTAGTTAAATTGTTGCCGAAATAATACTGATTGGCTTTTTCTAATTGAGCATTACCGATTTGATTTGTTGTAGGAGGGTTTCCAAAACCAACAAACTGACTTTCATCAAACCAGGTTTGCCAAAAATCACCATTTTGGCAGTTCTCATTTGAGTAACCTGTTGATGAGAACATGAGTAATTGAACGAACACTAAACATAAACTTTTAATTTTCATAATCTACCTTTTTAAATATAAATTGATATTAGGTAGACGAAAATATGCTTAATTTGTCAGGCAGTATTTTTAAAATTTAATAAACTAAACCTTTTTTAATTAGGTACTCCATGTTCGATCTGGCATCTTCATTTCCAAGTGCGGATGATTTTTTATACCACTCATATGCCTGAAAGTAGTTTTGATCAACATTAATGCCAAGTTCATACATAAGGCCCAGATTAAATCTTGCATTTGTGTCATATTGATTTGCTAAAGCCAAACAATTCTCAAGGGTTAAGGTTGCATTATAAGAACATAGGTTGTCATCTAGATTTTCTGGCACTAGCTTCTCATCTTCAGGAGTAGCATAACGAGACCAAAAGCCAGTGAACCCTCCATGCCTATCAAAATGTTCATCCCAAAAACCTTTATCATTCGTTCCATTTACTATCAATTTGTTGCCAGTCTCTTTTGCAAGAATAATATGATTTAATTCATCCGCCACCGAGACAACCCCGTCATAAGTTTTTTTAGAGGCGTAGACGAAACCTGTCCCAAGGATAACAATTAGAAATGCCTTAAATTTATTTTCAAAGAATGAGGACCATAAATCTTTTGAGGACTGCTTAGATTTTCTCTTCGAAATAGCCTCCCTAACATTCTGGTAAAAAGCATCATCTTGGTCAGGGATTTCATTTTCGATTTTTTTATTTTCCGCAATCCAAGCATTTCTTAAAAGACGTGCCTCAAGTCTTGTTTTAATATCCATTCCTCTCACCGCAACACCTTGAAGCGTATCTATCCAATCCTGTAGTATTTTTTGCTCTTTATTTTTCATCATATTTACTCTTCAATTTCATTGCAGATCTCTATAAATGGTCTAAATTTTTTCCTGCATTGACTCATAAATTCTCTTGTAGCCCCATAAGATCGTCCGAGAATTAACCTAATCTCTTCTGTACTAAATCCCTTTAAGATAAATTCTATTACTTCTGCCCTTTTTGGTTCAGCTTCACGAAATTTTACTAATTGTTCTTGAATACACCCAGAACGCGTCTGGCCTTTCTCATCCATAATTTTTGGTGATCGAGATTGATCTCTTTCTTCGTCTAAAGGAACCTCTCTATTTTTTTTTAAAATCCTGCCCTGATCATTTACCATATTAGTCAATACGCTGTACATCCACGTTCTAGCAAACTCAATATTTTTTATGGAATTTGATTGCATATAAAGCTTATCAATAGTAAATTTTTGCACCATGTCACTCGCATCCTCATAATTAATGCCCATTTTCATTACGAAACCTATAAACTCCTTCCTCAATTTATATTTTTCAAAAAGCTCCAAAGCCTCATCGCTACGACCTTCTCTAAACAACTGAATAATTTCAGTTGCCTGATGTCGCTTTGATTGCTTTTCTTTTGTCATTTACTTCCTCCTGTAAGTAAACTACACCACTTTATTTAGTATTCATAGACTTGTTGTTTTTACAATATCTTCGCATAATTCCTTTGCTTTTAATTTTGCTGCAACGTACCCATTTAGACTGTATTCATCTGAAGGGATATCAAAATAAATTTTGTGAGGGTTAGTAACTTCCACCCTTATTGTATTGAAATATGCCATTAATGAATCAAACATCTGACCTTGAATAAAATTTCCAAGGAAGGCTATTTTCAGGTTGGCAAATCCAAATATACTTATCAAATCTGTATTGATAATCGCTGGGTCCTCACCTTCTGCCTGCGGAAATTTGATTCTTAAATTGATATTCTCACCTTTAAAGTCATTAAGGCGATCCTTATTATTCTTTTGGGTTGAAATGGTCGTGGCAAGGATATCCGTATCGCAATTACCAGCCTTTTTTATCCATCCAAACCGATGTCCATGGACTATGCTGCCGTGGGTACTATAGCGAACTATATTATTGTACTTATCTACCTCCCAGTCTTCATATATATCGATTTCTTTTTGTTCAACATGACTCTCTAGTTCATTAGTTTCAAGATTTTTAGCATGAATGATATTGCCCATTAAGCAAAATATTATGATTAATATAATGTATTTTTTCATTGAGCATCTCTCCTTATTAATTGGTGGCTAGATTTTCGCACTAGCCCGGCGGCAGGAGAAAAACAGGAGGAGGTATTTCTCTGCAACAAATTTTTAAGTTATTTGACCTGAGGTGATAATGACTTTTTTATTTTCTGAATGGATTAGGTAGCAATTTTGGTGATATTCAATTTCTGCAATAGTCCCCTCACCCATTCTTTTAGCAATTTTTTGTAGTGATAGTCGATCAAACGTTCTAAGATATTCGGCAATGCCAATCTTTTTCTTTTCGCCAAACTTAAGCAGTATATTTTGGATTTTTAATGGGACTTCTCCTGTATTAAATTTTTTTCCATCTCGTTCCATAATTCTTCCCCTGTTTATAAAATATTTAATAGGTAGACGATGAAATTAAAAATTGTCAGGATTTATTTAAAGAAAATTTAATTATGTTATCTTTATATTTTCATATATTTTTTATCCAAAACTATGCTCCAAGCCGTCGAATCATTTGTAAGCCAGTTAGCCGGATGGATGTGGGGAGCCCCTTTACTCATTCTTTTATTTGGGACGCACATCTTCTTAACATTTCAACTCAGAGGCATACAATTTAGAACACTTCCCCTCGCTTTTAAGATTGTGTTTAGTAAATCTGATCAAGATGGCGATATTTCTCACTTTTCTACACTCATGACAGCGCTCGCAGCCACAGTTGGCATTGGTAATATTGTAGGTGTTGCAACAGCGATTACGTTAGGTGGTCCTGGTGCTATTTTTTGGATGTGGTTGACAGCACTTTTTGGTATGTCAACAAAGTACTCAGAGGCTCTATTAGCGGTTAAGTATCGTGAAAAAGGTCCTAATGGTATGAGGGGTGGGCCAATGTACTATATTGCTAAGGGGGCCGGCTTACCTTGGTTAGGTTCTGTTTTTGCTGTCTGTACCTTTTTAGCGGCTTTCGGTGCAGGTAATATGGTTCAAGCAAATGCAACCGCCTCCATTTTTCTTAATGTTTTTGATATTCCTACTATGTGGACGGGTGGTGTTTTAGCCCTGCTTGCTGGTCTCGTAATCGTTGGTGGCATAAAATCTATCGGTAGATTTGCCTCATTTTTTGTTCCTTTTATGATCCTACTTTATGTCGGAACAGTTTTATTTGTTTTAGCAATAAGATTTGATGAAATACCGGGTGCCTTTTCATTAATCTTTAGCCATGCGTTTAATGGTCATGCAGCAACAGGAGGTTTTGTGGGGGCAACACTTGCCGCTGCCATCCGCTTTGGTGTTGCGCGTGGTCTATTTTCTAATGAAGCTGGACTTGGATCAGCGCCTATTGTGGCGGCAGCAGCTAAAACGAATGATCCCGTGAGGCAGGCATTAGTCAGCATGACGGGGACATTTATTGATACGATTATTGTTTGCACACTCACAGCGTTAGTTATCTTAACCACAGACGTGTGGACAGAGGGTATCGGTGCTGCTGAATTAACTGCAAGAAGTATCGCGGTTACACTAGGTAACACAGGGGCAACTATTGTCGCTGTATGCTCTGCCCTTTTTGCATTCTCAACGCTTATTGGCTGGAGTTATTATGGAGAGAAAGCCATTGAGTATCTATTTGGCGCCAGGGTAGTAAGTTTTTATAAAGTAATCTTTTCGCTTCTTATATTTGTTGGTGCCACAATGAGCCTAGCGTTCGTTTGGAATTTTTCGGATGTGATGAACGGCATGATGGTTATTCCTAATTTGATTGGAATTTTATTGTTGGTAAAAATCCTCAAGTCAGAAACAAATCGGTTTTTTAATTAACGTTTTTTAAACGTTAATTAAAATCTATTAAAATTTAATGACGCCTTTAGAGAGGTCAACCTCTTTAAGAAAACTTAACAGACCAAAAACTAAAAAGGTCATGGCTAAAATAAATAAAATAGTAATCAGCTGGTCAAAATTAAAGCTGACTTCTGTCGCAATAAAAATCATCGCAATCAACACACATACAAACAGAGCTGAAACGGTAGTTAATGCAATCGCCCAATGGGTCCACTTAGAGCGTTTAATTAAATACTCTATTTCCCTTTTATGCTCCATATTAAGCTTTTTAGGACCTTCATTTAATATTCTGTATCGATCCACAATCCTTGAAAGTCTTGTCGACATCACCGCCAAAATAGCTCCTATACCTGTCAGCAAGAAAGCAGGGGCAACAGCTAGCTGAATAACTGTTGCAACTTCAGCGAATTCAATCATGTCTTTTTATTTAATTTTTAAAACTTAATTCTACCACTTAGTTTTTTGAAGTTACACTTAACTTGTTTTCATAAATATTTTTGAAATAACCATGGGTAATAAATGAAGCAGTTATAAAACCAGCAGCAAAAATTAAAATGAAGATGATGGTTGTCTTAACATTTTTCATTACCTTGCCTTTGCTCCTTCTTTTCCATGCCTTCCACATCCAATAAAATCCTACCAAAGTTAATATAGCAGCTATAAAAATCACATAGGGGTTGCTTGCTATGGCAGCGCCACTCGCCCCAAAAATTAAAAATAGGAAACCATTTATATAGCAGGCCGGACACATTACTGAAATTTATTTTTCATGAGTTTATAATGAAAATTTTGTTGGTACCCGCTTGCAGAGAAGTAAACCACTTTTGGTGATTTTAAAAAAAAGAAAATCCACAAGCGAGATATACTTTAGTGACAACTTAAGCGTTAGATGAGTTCATTCTTCTTTAAAACATTTCGGGTATAATCACTAAATTCAAAAAAAGGAGAATCGTCATGAAAAAAATTTTATCATTGTTATTTTTATTAGGTTTTATGGGTAGCGCTCTTGCAGATGAAGAGTTTTATGGAAAAGTAGAAAGCATGCCTGAGAATTCATTTGAGGGTGAATGGGTTATTGATGGCAAGTCATATCAGGTTACGAGTGAAACTGAAATTGATGAAGAAGATGGTAATGCAAAGGTAGGTGCCTGCGTCGAGGTTGAGATTGATGGTGGTGAAAAAGATTCTGGTGCAGTTGAAGAGATAGATGTTAAAAAATATAGCTTCTTATGCAGCTTTTACAAATTTATTGACTAATAACTTAATTATTCAATTAAAGGAAAAAAATGTTATTTCATTTAGATTTTCGTGTTGAATATTCAGCCGAAATGTCACAAAACGACCTCTTTGACATATGGTCTGAAGAGGCAACTGCCGCAGTTGGTGCAAAAAAGGCTGGGGTTGTGGTTGATCTCTGGAAGGCTGTTGGAGATCGCCGGGTAATTGCTATAGTTAATGTTGAAAGTATGGAAATGCTTGATCAGATTTTACTTGATCTACCCATAATGAAACGCATGGGTCAGCATGTAAAAGTAGACGTTACTGCCTTAAGAACTTATGAAGGTTTTGCCGCGGATGTGAATGAGCGCCTGACTAAATAGTTTCGAGTTAATTAAATTTATTCCAAAAGTGAATTGAAAACTTTTTAAAGAAAAGTGCATTTAGTAATATTGGAAAAAAAATACCTAACACAAGTGAGAGAATAATCCACTGGGCATCACTGACATCCATCAAGCGCATTTTTCTGTCAACTAAGCCGATGATTAAAATAGCCATACCGAATAAGTAAGACAGGTTGACTAGAGTGTTTGTATATTTACTCATTAGATTCTTAAAAAAATATGTTTTAAGGTAACTCCCCTTTTTAAAGGGGAGTTTAAAAAGCTTACTTTTTACTAAAAGGTACCGGTCACCCCAAATATCACAGCACGAGCACCTAATGGCGTTTTATCTTTTATGATTGATGTACTCTCTCTTTGTGTTGTATCAAGTAAATTAGTGCCCTTTACAGAGAGAATAATATTAGCTTCTACAGGAAGTGCATAACTTACATAAGCTGATATATCGGTGTAATCATCAGTCTTATATTCATTTGCAGCAAGCTTATCTTGCTCAAAAACGTGCATGACCTCTACCCCTGTATTAAACCTGTTCCATTGATAGCTATGACCTGTTCCAATTCTCATCGCAGGCATTAATGGTAAATCACCTCCATCCCTATTTTTTCCGCGAACGTAGTCACCCCAAATATCTGCAGTGTAATTTGTGGTTATTTCCCTGCTTCCCTCAAATTCATAACCATAAAAGTCTGCTGGGACAGTTTGATATTGATAGACATCTAATGCTTCTTCTTCGCCTTCATGCTGATGATATTGAACAGTGCCGGTATTGATTTCAGCAATATAGTCATCAAATCGTGTGAAAAATGGACTAAAGGACAACTTAGTTTTTCCATCCTGCCATGAAATGATTGTATCAATTCCATTAGATTTCTCTTTCTTTAAATTCCTATCACCTTGTTCGATGGTCTCTGTTGCATGATGCTCTCCATAGATATAGAGCTCATTCATCGCAGGCGCCCTCTCTACGTGACTCACATTAACCGATAATGACCAATTTTGATTTAAATTAAAAACAGACCCGATGGATGCATTGGTAAGATTAAAGTCCTCTTCTGATGCATCAAAGGTTGTTTCACTTTCCTCACCGCCTGGTTCTGTTGCTCCATTATCACTGGTGAAGCTATTAGCATCATATTTCGTATAGCCTTGCCTTAATCCAACACTAATAGTGTGATCGTTAAATGTAAAATCTTCCAAGAAATAGATAGCGATGTCTTTATTCTGGTTATTAGCGATCAAAGGCTTACCTGCATCCTTAGAAAACCTGCCTTGCCCTGCATCAATTCCAACGACACCGGGAGTGTTAAAAAATGAGTGGGCAAATTCAACTTTCCCATCAAACTGTTTATCAATGTAATCTGTCCCGATTTCACCTTCAGGCTCTACCTCTTTGTGATAGTAGTCAGAAAAGCCAAACGCAAACTTAAAGTTATCAATATTAGTTGCAATATCTTTTCTTTCCATCTTAAAGTCATACTTATCTACATCCATATCGATATAAGCACCATCCTCGAGCGGAATCCCGTATTCCATTTGGTGGTTTGAGTAAGATAAACCTGTATAGCCTTGATCGTTAATTTTAGAAATACCCACAGAACCACCTTGGCTTTCAACATAAGAATTAACTAATGTGTCATCACCATATTTATCTCTTGGGTACTCTTCTGGCTCGGCTTCATTTAAATACTTAGACACTGACAGACCTGGAATTTTCAAGTTTTTACTGGAACGATCATAACCATCCACATGAATCATTACGTCATTAATACCATAGTCAATTAAAAATGAACCCGCCTGCTCATTATTAGCCCCACCCGTACCTAAGTCATAGGCACCCATTAGCCCTTCATAGTATTCACTATGAATTCTGTTATCAATTATATTAATCACACCACCCGTAGCGCCACCTCCATATATGACTGCGGAAGGACCTCTCACGATTTCAATTTGCTCGGCTGCTAATGTATCAATAGCCACACTATGATCTCCAGACATAGCTGAGACATCATTAATTTGAAGGCCATTATTTAGGATTTGAACACGGTTATTGCTCATACCTCTTATGACAGGCCTACCGATAGCATCCCCAAAGGCAGAATTAGATACACCTGGAGTACCATTTAACGTAGCACCAAGAGACGAGTCCCTTAGTCTACTTAATTCTTCACCATTATAAATTTGAATGGGTTTTACCATTTCATCATTCGATAACTTTAATGGATTAGCAGTTACAGGGACTTGTTGTAATTGGACATGTCCAACCCCATCTGCATAAGCACTCGTACCAATTATTGGTAGAGCGAATAATAAATATCTTACACACACAGTATTTCTCCTAAAAATTAATTTTAACTAGACTTCTTTAAATAAATTTTTAGGTTTTTAAGGAGCTCGGGATTGGTAAGCGGCAATACCAAGGGAGAATGAATCTCTTAAAAGGTAATTGTCGTTAATTTGTAATGTTTGGTTAAAAGAAAAGTCAAAATCAGATGAAAGATTTGTCGTTTTGGCTGAATGGTCCGTGACTGTAAATGTACAATCTTCACATACAATCAAATTTTTATGGTGAACATCATCATGGTGAACATCATCATGGTGAACATCATCATGGTGAACATCATCATGGTGAACATCATCATGATATTGATGTTCAATATCATGCGTAAAGCCCACTTGTATATTAAATAAAAGGCTTAATAGGGTAATTAAAAATGAAATATTCTTTTTCATGCACTGATTCTATAATAAATAACCATTTTTTACAAATGGTTTTATTTGTATTGAACGAATGTAATAATCATACAAAATTAAATTTAAGATTTTAAAATGTCCAAACTAGTTCATAACCCAAGCAGCTTAAGCACTTTATTCTTCACCGAAATGTGGGAACGCTTTAGTTACTATGGAATGCGGGCCCTACTTGTTCTCTATTTAGTAAACTCACTGAACTATAGCGAATCCGATGCACTTCATATTTATGCGGTTTACACAGGTTTGGTTTACCTCACACCCCTTATTGGAGGATATCTAGCTGATAGGTTTCTCGGCACACAAAAATCAATATTTATAGGCGGCGTGACAATGATGATTGGTCATTTCCTGATGGCATTCCCCGACTATTTATATCTAGCTATTGGAATGTTGATTATTGGAAATGGCTACTTCAAACCTAACATTAGTTCACTTTTAGGACGACTATATAAATCTGACGATCTAAGGCGTGATAGTGGATTTAGTATTTTTTACGTAGGTATCAATCTAGGAGCATTTTTAGCTCCACTTATTGTGGGTTATGTTGGGGAAACTATTAATTGGCATTATGGTTTCGCAATCGCCGGTTTTGGTATGTTAGCTGGTCTTATTCAATTTTATTTTGGTCAGAGTAAGATAATTAAAGAGGATACGTCTTTACAATCTAAAAAATTAAAATCAGCAGATTGGTTATTAATTACAATAATTTCGGTTATTAATATTCCTCTTATCTTACTCATCCTCCAGGTAAATCAAGTCCTAAATAACTTCTTTTTTGAGATCCTTTTAGCTGTTATTGTCATAATTTTTTCATACCTCTTTACAAGAAAAAAACAACTGGTATCAGCAAAAGAAGATTTAAAAAAGATTATTTATATTGGTGTACTTTCAATATTTGTTATATTTTTTTGGGTAGGGTTTGAGCAAGCAGGTGGATCGTTAACGCTCTTTGCAAATAATTCTGTTGATAGAAACTTCCTTGGATTTATCATCCCAGCCTCATTTTTTCAATCTATCAATCCTCTAATTATTATTTTAATTGGGCCCATGATTGCAAACTTTTGGTTAAGGGTCGATAGAAGTAAAAATAATATCAATACCCCCCAAAAAATGGGATTAGGTCTACTTTTACTGGCAGGTGGTTTTTTTCTTATTACGCTTGTTAACAATGCCAGTGATACATCTATCAGCCTTTGGTGGCTTGTTGGGGTCTACTTTTTACACACCTTAGGTGAGCTATGCCTCTCCCCCATTGGTTTATCAATGGTATCCAAGGTTTCCCCTAAAAAAATTGCATCGCTCATGATGGGTTTTTGGTTTTTATCTTCCGCAGTTGCCAACTTTATGGCAGGCAAATTACCTGGGATTTTAGAATCCAATAATTTGGATTTATTCACATTTCTGACGGTCACATCAGTTGTAGCTGGATTATTACTACTTCTAATATCTACATTTATGGAAAAATTAGTTAAATGAAAAAAATTATATGCTTTGTCTTTTTAGTCATGTCAAATTTTGCTTATGCCGAAGTATGGGAATTTGATGCTGTTCTCAACGATAAAGTGATTGGGCAACATACCTTCATTTACGAAGATGAAAGGACAGTAAGTGATGCAAACTTTAAATTTGAATACCTTTTTATGGATTTTATCTATCAACATAAATCTTCTGAAACTTGGCAAGGTAATTGTTTAAAAACAATATCAAGCAAGACGGATGATGATGGAGATTTATATGAGGTTAGGGGTAACATTGAAGCTAATCAGTTCTTGGTCACAACCAATAATGAAACCAAAGAGCTTCCGTTGTGTGTCATGACTTTTGCCTATGGTAACCCTAAAATTCTTGAACAAAACAAACTCATAAATGCACAAAATGGTGAATATTTAGATGTCGATATTCAATTCCTTAGAGAAGAGAATCATATGGTTAAGGGTAAAGATGTTCTTACTGACTTGTGGCAGATAGAAGCAAAGGGAGACGATGGAGATTTGCTTGTTCACTTATGGTACGATAAAAACATGAACTGGGTTAGCCTTAAAAGTCAGACACCCATTGGTGACATGCAATACAACTTAAAATGAATTCACTTCTAGCATACATACAATTTATTTTCATTGGTCTTGTTATTTATGGATCAGTTTTAACTTTTAGTGACACATCATTCAACACAAGCACATCCGGTATTGTTGCTCCGATATTGGCCTGGTTTGCTGGCACTGGTTTAAGAGCGTCATTTAATGGCGATAACAATCAAACAAAAGGTAGCATCTTTATGGCTGTTATTCTTCTAGCTTCAGGCTATCTATGGATTAACTCAACAGGCTATTGGTACGTTGCTCACGCAATTGAAATTTCAGGAAAAAACTTATTGATTATTAGTTTTTTTATTGGGTTTTTAAGTACAACAAAGTCCATATCCGAACTCAAAACTAAATCGTAGACGCTTTATTATTTACATTTACCTTGGAAATTTTTTCTAAATGCGTAAATAGTTTTCTCATCTACATTTGTTTTATCTACCCTATTGAATTCATGCGTCCAAAAAATATCGTTTGTAAGAATATTAATTTCTACTTTATCAATCTTAGATGTATGAATCACTCGACCCTCGATTAAGGTATTTGTTGAAAAGTTTCTTACTCCAGTAATATTATCTTTCGATTTAACATAGCTCCTTTCAAGCAAATAATCTTCTGTTAAATCACTCTTATTATCAAACCATTCTCCATCTAACCTCATACCCTCTTCATAAAGTTGAATCCCAATCACTTTTGTTGTGACTTCTTTTGAACTCGGATCTTCCTCAAGGTATTTAGCCTCTTCTCCCTTGCATAGCAACTCAAAATCATCAGCAAAAACCATAGATGGAAATAATAATAATGAAATTAATATTGTCTTGATAGCTTCGAACTTCATCTAATTTTACCTATCTTCCCTTTTACAAAGGGCTTGAAAATTATTACTCATACTTTTCACATTAGTTTTTTTATTGCGAATAATTTCTGTCTCATTCAACTCACCCGTCAAAAGATTTATATCAAGACTAAATAAGTTAATACTCGATTCCTCACTATCTCCGGTGTCAGCTATCATCTGTGAAGCTTTAATATTGTTCGGTGTATATTGATACTGCTCTGTAATCTTGATATCTTCGTGAGGTGGTCTTTTAGGCGCTGTATATTCCCGATTGCTGAAAAAATAACTCCTTCTCGAATTAACTCCAATATATTCCATTGCATTATTATTAATTTTTAAGAGGACAGACTCAAAATTGGTGACATTAAATTTTTTACCACTTAAGTTACGTACTTTTCTTTCCCCTTCACATATCAAATTGAAATCCTCACTGAAGGCAAGTGAACAAAAGAACATAGGCAATAATAGTAAAATTTTCACAAACAAACTCTTTATTTATCCAAAGGCCAATTGACCAGTAAAGGTATCTTTAATTCCTAGTATTTATTAAAAAAGTCAAAAGTTTTAAGATAAATTTTTTAATACTTCTTAGATGCAGAAATTACCCTATGTTCCACAGAATGTCTGATGGTAGGGATTTGGGTCCACAGGTGAATTTAGAAAAATTTCATTTGATGGTGAAAATTCAAACGGCTTCTCTAGTGCTAAAAGAAGTTTAAAAAAGGGGTTCATATCCCCCTCTTCTGCCGCAACCAACGCTTCCTCTACTAAATAATTGTAGGGAACAATAACAGGATTATATTTACTCATCATACTTAATGCAGATTTTATTGGTTTTGAGTTTCTTGATAATCTTGCCTGCCATAGGGCATACCATTTTTTAAAGTCAGGAGAATTATAAATATCTTTATCAGAAAGATTTTCATATGAAAGATCCCTAAAGGTACCTGTAAAATCAGATTTTGAAGATTCCATCCATTCCATAAGGTTCTGAGCTAATTCATAATCACCCTCTTCTTCGTTTAATAAACCGAGTTTGAATCGCATGCCAGAAATCCAAGCACTATTAAAATCATTGGCATATTCGCTTATAGCAACCTCTGCTAGTTTCATTGCTTCATCCATATTTTCATGTAAAAGTGGCAAAAGACTTTCAGCAAGTTTTGTCAAATTCCAATGCGCAATATGCGCCTGGCTTCCATATTCATATCGTCCATTTTGATCAATTGAGCTGAACACTTTGTTCATAGAAAAAATATCCATAAAAGCGCATGGACCGTAATCAATCGTCTCTCCGCTAATAGCCATATTATCTGTATTCATTACACCATGGATAAAGCCAATATGCATCCATGATGCAATAAGTTTAGCTTGCTGAGTTATAACAGCTTTAAGAAAACTCAAATAAGGATTTTCTTGATTGATAAGTTCTGGGAAGTGTCGTTTTATTGCATAATCAGCTAATTGCTTAACAGCACTGCAATCAAGCATTTTACTGGCATACTCAAAAGTGCCTACCCTGATATGGCTAGACGCAATTCTTGTCAAAATTGCACCCTCAGTTAATGATGAACGCATAATAGATTCACCAGTAGACACAACAGCTAAGCTTCTAGTTGTAGGGATATTAAGGGCATACATCGCCTCGCTGATAATATATTCTCTCAACATTGGAGCCAATGCTGCCCTTCCATCACCATTTCTTGAGTAAGGTGTTGGCCCAGAGCCCTTTAACTGTATATCAAAACGCTTCCCATTTGCAGAGATTTGCTCACCGATCAGGTGTGCGCGGCCGTCACCAAGAATTGAAAAATGACCAAACTGATGACCTGCATATGCTTGAGAAATAGGTTTAGCTTTTTTAGGCAATTTATTACCTGAAAAAATTTGTGCGAGAAGCTCTTTATCGTTTGGTAAATCGATGCCTAGCTCTTTTGATAAGTGTTTATTAAAAATAACAAGGCTAGGTTTATTGACTGAGGTTGGATTTATAGGCGTATAGAATTGTTTAGGTAAGTCTGCATAGCTATTCTCTAATTGCCATGTATTTAAATAATTCATTACAATTTTATAGATCTAAATCTTGATTGTTGATTAATTCTTCGGTCTTATGTTTTTGTGCTATCCAATTTTCGATCAATGCATAACTCCATAAAGTAGTTCTATCATTTATTCTTAAAGGCTGAGGAAACTTTCCTTCTTTTATCCATTTCATAAGGGTATCTTCATTTATCTTTAAAGAATTAGTTATATCGTCAATATTTAGGTAACTTTCTTTCATAGCTATTCAATACTAGCAAAAATTAACCTTTTAGACTTGTTTCATATGATTATTTTGATAGGATATTCAAACATTTTAAATTTATAAAAAAGGGAAAGAAGATGAAAAAGTTATTAGCCATATTAGCATTGGCTGCACTTGTTACAGGGTGTGCTACAAAAGCACCAGAAAAAGGTTATCACCCAACTGATGATGTTAATGCGAGTTCTCAAGGTGGTAAAGGCTTTGAAAGTGATGGTTCTGAAGTTGATCTTGGTTTAGATGAAGAACCAGCAAAAGTTCAGTACGAAGATCCAAAAAAATATTACCCTAAAAAGTGATTTTGATTTAGAAAAAATAGAATTAAAAAAAGAGCCTTTTGGCTCTTTTTTTATGCTTAACTTCAAATAAACACTTTTGACTTAAATATTTTTTCCGCAACATTTCTTAAATTTGCGTCCGTTGCCACAAATACAAGGATCGTTACGCCCAATCTTTGGTGTATCTCGAATAATTGGAGCCTTAGGGGGGCAGCAGCTTGTATCACTGCAACAGGATCCGTCTTCATTAAGTGTTTCGTCGGCTAATTCGTCTATTTTTTCAATCATGATTATAACTTTTAGATAATTTTATTTAAATTTAACATAAAAGCAGTATCAAGAGAGTTTACTTCTAGGTAGTTTAACCAAAAACAACTCAACAAATTAGAAGAGTAAAATTAATTGCTCGGATTAATTAATTTTTACAACAGCATTTGTCTTTACAACATGAGCAAGTTTTTTCTTCGCAACATTTTGAAGCTTTACAATTGCATTTACATTCTTCTTGCGTCATAACATTCTCCAAATTTTATGTTTTAGATTAATCATTTATTTTATAAATGTCAAATAAAAACCCCTTTACATTCATGGGTTTATGTTTATAAGTTGGTAGGGCTGAGGTGCATCAAAAATGTCTCTTTTAATGTCCAGTGATGTCAAAATCGGGTTCGTTACTAAACGCTCTACTCACATTTATAAGATATTTTGAGAACCTAAAAAACACCACATGACACCAATAATCTCTAAAAGTACTGATTTTATTGGTAATGTGTAGTTTTGTGAAATTACTTGAAACTAATAATTGGTGGAGCTGGGGGGAATCGAACCCCCGTCCGCAAGTCCTCTGCAGGCAGTTCTACATACTTAGCTATGTTGTTTATGTTTAACTTTTACTTCACCAACAAGCAAGCAAATATAAAAGCGAGCTACCTTAAGTTTAAGAAATTACTAAGTAACCCAATAATTTCCGAGTCTCTCTTTATGACGCTGTAACCTGAGCGAGTGACTCATCAGGACAGCGTTTAGCTGGAATTAAGCAGCTAAAGCGTAGTTATCGTCATTTGCGATTACTGTTTTTCTAGTTTATTAACGAGGTACCTAGAAGCCTCGGTATGCACTGATCTGTTTTGTAACCCACGTCGAAACCGGGTCAGCCCCAAACAAGAATTTATTATACTACTTTCCTTTGTTTCTTGCGCTGAGAATCTGTTTCTTCTCCCTATTCCAATCTTTTTCTTTCTCAGCTTGTCTCTTATCGTATTGTTTTTTACCTTTAGCAAGACCAATTTCACACTTAATTTTACCTTTACTAAAGTGCATATCTAAAGGAACTAAGGTAAAGCCTGAACGCTCAACCTTACCGATCAGTTTTGCAATCTCATCGTGATTTAAGAGCAGCTTACGGGTGCGAATGTTATCAGGGTTGATATGGGTTGAAGCGCTGCCTAAGGGGGTAATATGACAACCCAAAAGATAGATCTCACCTTTTTGAATAATGACGTATGCTTCTTTAATATTGACTCTATTATCTCTTATCGCTTTGACTTCCCAACCCTCTAAGACGATACCTGCTTCGTATTTATCTTCAACGAAGTAGTCATGGTAGGCTTTTTTATTTTGTATAATGCTCATAAGGAATGTTAAATTTATTATCTTTTAATTGTACGCTATAAGTAATATTATCACTTCATGGTCTCCATCAAAAAAAGTGCGTTAGTTTTATATTCAAGAGAGGAAATGTTCTCCTTAGTCGATAATGTTGAAGAGTATGAAAATTTTCTTCCCTGGTGTGGAGGAACTGAGATCATAAAAAAATCCGATAAAATTACGAAAGCATCCATTAAAATTAATTATCATGGCGTCAAGCAAACCTTCACCACAGAAAACAACAAAACCTTTCCTGAAAAAATGGTAATCAAACTGATTAATGGGCCATTCAAAGAATTAAGTGGTGAATGGCGCTTTAAAGAGCTTGATAAGAATGCGTGTCGAATAGAGCTGGAATTACACTACAAATTTAGCAATATTATTTTAGAAAAACTCATCTCACCTGTATTTAACATGATTGCTAATACGTTCATCGATAATTTTGTTAAAGAAGCCAATAGGAGAAATGATGCCTGATGAAATATTAGTTGAGGTCGCCTATGCGTTACCTGAAGAACAAGTCATTATCTCCATTAAAGTCCCAACCAAATTTGACGTCAAGCAAGCAATTAAAAAGTCAGGTATCCAAAAAAAATTCCCCGGTATTGATTTATCAAAAAATAAAGTCGGTATTTTTGGAAAAAAAATCTCACTCGATCACCCTCTAAATGACAGAGACCGTATTGAAATTTATCGGCAATTAATTTTAGACCCCAAGGAAATGAGGAGAAAAAGAGCAGCCAAAAAATAAATGAAATGCAAGCCTAAGCTTTTTTTAAAATTTCCATCGATTTATTTTTTCTATT